>ENA-OQDE01000178-OQDE01000178.1-human-gut-metagenome-genome-assembly--contig:-NODE-178-length-40652-cov-6.378927_pt1 | contig 40652 bp, 39 predicted proteins | sample MGYA00242768_ERZ504595 | MGnify/ENA primary metagenome ERZ504595 (study PRJEB26092, sample SAMD00036307) | human gut metagenome | host: Homo sapiens | study: EMG produced TPA metagenomics assembly of... | reverse complement strand
CAACAACAAGATTCAATTCATCCGTGTATATTCTATCATATTCAGCGGTTTTATTGACGATGGCTTTTACTTCAACAGATGAAGTCTTCATGAATGAATAGAATGTAAACACGGCAATACCTACACATATCATCAGATAACCGGAAAATTTCAGGTATGCTTTTTTGACAGCTCTATTGTTTATCGGTTTCATAATTGCGATTTAAATTTTACATGCGATCAAACGGAGTCCATTCCGTTGATTTTCCTCTGTTATCAGAATATTTTCTTTCACCTATGACAATATTGTCTTTATGCCTTCCAATGTAGTCAAGAGAAACCAGCATTTGCCATAATTCAGACAAGGCTTTCAGAAATTTTTCGATGATAAAGAATGCTGATTGCAAGTCTGTATGTTCGTATTCGATATCAATGGCTTCATTCATCAAGCTCTCAAATGCGACCGGACTGATATCACTCCATTCGTAAAAATATTGCATCAAATCCTCTTTTTCTGTCTTTTCCAGGAAATTCAAGGAATTAAAGCAAATATGAGCCAATGATGAATAGCAGTCAATCATTTTGGCCGGATGCCAGAACATACCCAAGTTGCGATATTCGAAGAAGCACATGGCTGTATAGTGTAGAATGCTTTTACATATGCAGGCTGTATTGATAGCGATAGGCGATGAATCTGACCTGTTAATGACTTTGGCTACAATATCTTTGGATGATTTTTCAATGGAATTGAACATTTGTCCGAAATAACGGTAGTATCTTATCAATTCCGCGTGGGCTGTCAGACTTGTACATGGTGGAATATAAGTATAATCCAGCAGGAAACGTTCCCCTTCCATACGTAAACGTCCTAGTATCAATACATTTGCGGATATAATGGTTCTTTCAATTGGTGATAAAGATAATGTATAGGATGGTTTAACATAAGTTATCCAAACCCCAGCATTATCCTAAAAATACAGTTTTTTATTCTGTAAATCATCCTGTTATAGGATGAATAGGTTTGGATAATACATTCCTATATCTTTGCTAATGGCACTAAAGCCAATAGGAAGAATATGAATATAGCACAGTTAAAATTAAGCCAGAAGAAGTTACTGGACAACCTCGTTTCCCGTGGTTATGACATTCAGTACATCAAAGGAGTAAAATTTGTTTTAAGACTTCTTTTTGAACATGAAGGATGTTTTCATTCGTATGAACAATTTGCAGAAAAGTTTATCCGTACAAGGGGATATACAAAAGCGACATTGGATCTTAGGATGATGCATTTACGTACTATCCAAGCATATGATGAATTTGGGCACTACCCGGACAAGAAGTCCTTTGTTCCGTTATGCTATCCTTCCAGGTATAATATGCTTAACCCCAGTTTTCAGAAAGTTATAGACATTTACCGGAAGCGTGCCGCAGAACATAAAAAGAAGTCCACAGTAAAAATGGAAACCGATGCCGTTACAATGTTCCTTTTTGAGATGCAAAAGTTCCACGTCTCTTCATTGGATGAAATCAACGAAGAACATGTTTTGTCCTTTTTCCTTAAAGAAGAACAGCAAAAGCGTTCAAGGACATATTGCGGTCACATAGCGTCAGCCCTTAAAGAGTTGGGGGATTTATACGACATGAAAAAAGTATTAGGTTATTTCCCTGATTTGAAATATGAAAGGAAAAACTTCAACTATCTTAAGGATGATGAAATCAATGTGATAAAAAATGCTTTGTCAGACTCTAACAATATTTTGACTTTCAGGGAAAAAGCTATAGTTTCATTGGCTTTATATACTGGCATAAGAGGATGCGACATTGCAACTTGAAATTGACAGACATAGATTGGAAGAAGGAACGAGTCAGCTTCGTCCAGGAAAAGACTGGTAATCCGATAGTGTTGCCCCTTCTTCCTCATGTTGGAAACTCATTGTTTGATTACATACGTAATGAACGGGACAATGAGGCCGGATCCGTGTATCTGTTTCCCAACAAGAAGAATGCGACAGAAAGGTTGGAGAACAAAAGTATCGGCACCATTGTCAATACAGTCTTTGAGAAACTAAACCTTAGAAAAGGTGAATCCGGGCGTGGAGTCAGCGTATTTCGGCACAACCTCGCCTCTAAATTACTTGGTAAAGGTACCGAGATTAGGGTCATCAGCCATATTTTAGGACATATCTGTTCTTCATCTATAGTCCCATATATAGATGCTGACATCCCTCATCTGAGAGAATGCGGAATCAATATTGAATGTTATCCAATAAGAAAGGAGTTGTTCGAATGAAAACAGATTCACATCTACCCCAATTTGCAGATTTGATGTCTGAATATGTCAATTTCATCTCCGGTATCGGAAAATGTGACTATATAACCCGCATATACCTGAACTCTTTCGCCAAGTACTGTATGAATCATGGCGGAGTGCTGTCGGATGATATTATCTCCGGATGGGCATCAAGGACAGATAAGGAAAGCTATTATACAAACCGTAACCGATGCATTATTTTGAGGCGCTTCATCCGTTATATCCGGTCGAAATATGGGCACCGTTCAAATTGCCATCATATCCTCCGGACATAAAATACACACCTAAGCCAAAGCGTATTCTTGTTTCAGAACAGCCATACTCTTATTCCGCAATATCCCATATAGTCAAGAAATATGAACTTTACAAAAGAGCCTCTGGAAAATTCAGTAGGCGGACAATGGACAAGATTCGCCGTTTCAATGACTTCTGCGCCCAAAATTATCCGTCAGCCGAAGCTCTTACAGAAGAAATTGTCCTTGATTATTGCAAGAAGAAAAAAACGGAATCCGCAAAGTCATGCAATAACAGAATTGTAGGTGTCAGAGGATTTCTGAAATATGCGAATAGCCGTGGTTTCGTAAATATTCCTCTTCCATCCACCATTCCAAGAGTCAATGTCACATCATTCGAACCACATCCGTTTACTCCAGAAGAGCTTGCGAGATTCTTTAATGAAGCGGACAATCTCGAACCTCCAATAAATTGCCGTGACATGAGGGCTGCGCTTATGAAAGTGGAAGTTCCGGTCTTTTTCCGACTTTTGTACAGTACAGGGATGCGTACAACAGAAGCCCGTCTGCTCAGAGTAGAAGACGTGGACTTGCAATCCGGTGTTATAAATATAAGATACACAAAGAGCATAGATGAACATCGGGTTGCCTTGCACGAATCCATGTGGTCGCTATTGCAGATGTATAATGTCAAAATGGAAAATCTCATGCCCGGAAGAAAGATATTCTTTCCTAACGAGTACGACAAACCGTATTCCGGAGAATGGGTAACGGCAAGTTTTAAGAAAGTATGGAAGAAAGTCAGTACGGCACACGCAAGAGCATATGATTTTCGCAGTCACTATGCGGTCGTGAACATAAACGGTTGGGATCACTGCGGCATTGAATGGATGGACAAACTCTTATATCTCAGCCGTTCCATGGGACACCGTTACATTCAAAACACATTATATTATTACAGGCTTGTACCGCTGTTTGCACACCAGTTGGAAAATCTGACAGGAGGTGGGTATGAAGAACTTTTACCTGATTTAAACGACTATTTTGAATATGAAGACTAAAGCAGAACATTCAATTATCGCCGATGCATCCATGAGTGGCATACGGTTTATCTTCCGTGTATAAGGAATCTGAGCCATAACGCTTTAAAATCATACGGAGAGGGAATGGGAATCTATATAGATTTCTTGAATCCTCGAAGGGAGTCACATCAAATACCATTTGTGGGGAATGCTTCCGTAAGGACTGGATTGAAGAATGGATTGCGTGGCTGAAAGAAGTAAGAAAATGCAGCCCGCAAACATGCAATCATCGTCTCTCCATATTGAAAAATTTCCTCCGTTTCCTTGCGCACAAGAAAATCCAATTCATAAAATATGATTGTGATGCCGCTGAAATAAAAAGAATGCAGCAGCCTAAAAAACAAGTGGAAGTAATCACAAAAGATACAATCAAACGGATTTTTGCAAGCATCAATACACGGACATTGATAGGTAAGAGGGATTTTGCCTTGTTCAATCTTTTATATAGTACCGGAACAAGAATAGATGAAATATTATCATTAAGGCTGTCGGCACTGCACTTGGATGAAACGAAAAGTTACATTCTTGTTTTGGGTAAAGGGAATAAACAACGTACCATTTATTTGTTGAACAGCATGGTAAAAATACTGAAACATTATGTGAAGTTGTTCCATCCGGCCAATCCGTTACCTTCTGATTTTGTATTTTTCCCCATATATGGCCATGCAAACAAAAAATCACTTCAGAAGCGATTAGCAAGCGGTTGAAAATGTATGTTAGAATTGCGTCTCAGGGGCTACTTGAAATTCCTGCGGATTTTCATTGCCATAGTTTTCGGCATGCACGGGCTACCCATTGGTTGGAAGACGGTGTAAACTTGGCGCAGATACAAAAACTATTGGGGCATGAGAGCATCGAAACGACAATGAAATACGTAGGAGTTTCATCAGAACAAATGGTACAAGCTTTATGCTCTATGGAAGACAATCTGACTTTAGGCGTTGAAAAGAAATATAAGAAAATCAGAAATAAAGATTCATTAGCAACAGTTCTTGGATTGAGATAATACTTAGTAATAAATGAGTGACTGTTCTTGAATAATGGAACAATCACTCTTTATTATCTGCTACTAAAATATAACAATTTACTGATATTCAATACAATAAAAAGTCAAGTTGGGATAATATTTTGGTTTGGATAATTGATCATAGCTTGCCTTGCTTATCAGGTGGGTCCATACCGGCTTCTCGGCTATGGAAAGATGCCCAAAAGTACATTGGTCAGAAAGCTGGAATCCGGTAACAGGGATATCTATGCGGACTTTGTGAAATATTGCCATTACAAAGGAAAGAAGATTCCGTCCATAGAAAGAAGAAGGAAAGAAGAATACGAACGGTTGTTCGTACCCTGAATGTAGCGCCAGCCGTGAAGCATCATGCAGTTCACGGCTGGCGCTTTACAATGTCCGGTTCAGAAGGATGGACAGGGGATAGATGAACCGGTTGTATTGTTTCAGTGCCTCCAAATCCAACGTCGCGTTTCTGTACGGATTAGATTCCTCCGAGTAGAAATAGACGTCCGTAGTATGGTTCCCGTTTTGGACAAATATGCCGTTCAAAGGAATCTCATTGACATCTTCAAAACTCTCCAAGGGAAGTTTTTCAATGGAGCCGGTTTCTCTGTTGCCAAGCGTATTGGCATAACGGTTGAAAAGAACAAATCCCTTTTGAGCATAATCAATCCGCATTCCATAGGGCCGGTTGCAATAAAAACCGATCTTGGCTTTTTCCTGTAAGTCATTCATTATACATACGGTTTTGTTTTGTTGCTGAATTCTGTTTCTGATTTTCTTTTGTTTTCTTTCCAAATTTGACTTCACACAATAATCATACGCTTCCTTACGGAATGCTTCACGTTGCCGGGTACCGGTTTTGCCGAACTCGGCATCCATGAGGTCATCTATGCTGGTCAAGGGCTTGTTTGTTGTTTCCATCATGCTGTTTTGGGTTAATCACGTCTTTTTGAATTTCATACACAGTCAAAGATTGGCTGTTTCGATGCTGTCATACTGGATCCGGACAGCAGGATTCCTTTAAACAGGTTCATAATGATTGTTCTCATCAAAGCAATGTGCACAGGTACCCGGAAAATCGGTAATCAGCCGGTGTCTGATAGAGTCTATACCTTTGAACACGGTAAACCAGATGGACCATTGTCCGTTACAATGGGCATAGTCTATTACATCATCTTCTGCTATAGCACCTTTCAGGTAGAGTTCTTTGTATCTGGATGCCTTGTTCCATGCTTCAAAGCGATATTTCCATCGGAAGTCTTTCGGAGAAGGAGACTTGTCAGTTCCAGGGTATCTTTGAAGCTGTATCAGGTCCAACAAATTCTGGGCTTTCTTCCTTGACAGTTCCGACATATTGCCATTGACATGAACTCTCCCTGTTTCATCATAGATAAGACTATAATAAGTATTGTTCAAATGAGCCAGTGACAATCGGCATCCACTTTTGTGCCTTTATTGCTGTTGCAGACTTTACAGCACAACAGGAAATTATCCCATGCTGTCTCAGCTCCACCTTTACTTTTAGCGGCAAGATGTTCCACATCCAGCGTGGGGATTTTTTCACATCCCTCGCAATAGGAACAAAAAGCACCGATGTTGGCACTCAAAGGAACTTGGCATCACCATAATCAGGATAATGTTCCTTTATCCGATGTTCTATCTTTTGGTTGTTCGAATCCGTGTAACAGATCAGTTCTCCGGGTCGTTTTTTCTCAACAGGTCTCATAATTGTTTCTGCCTTGCTTTAAGTTCCGTCTTGACCAGCGCAAGATAGGCCGGGTCATCGCTGAATTCCGCTTCGATTTCGTTAAGGCGAGCCTTTAGCTCATCTCTGTCCGCACTTCCCTTATCGGTTGCTTCAAACAAGCGTGATGCAACTTCCACCATTCATTGAAGCGTCTGCTCCGGATATCTTGCTGCAATCCCATACGTTCTGAAGTGATATCCTCCAGCCTTCCCGGAAGGGTTCTCCAGAGGTCAGGACATTTGGGTCAAAGCTTACAAGCTGTCCTTCCTGAAGACTTTGAACAATGAAAGGGCTATGCGTGGATACGATGAACTGTATCATGGGAAAGGCATTTGTCAGATCCTGCAAGACATGTTTCTGCCAGTGCGGGTGCAAATACAGGTCTATTTCGTCAATCATGACAATTCCGGGAGTCATCTTGATTGCATGCTGTCCTAGAAAACCGTTCAGTTCAATACAGCGGTGAGCGATTTCAGCGACAATGTTGATCATGGACTGAAGTCCGTCACTCATGTAGGAAAAGTGATGACGGGATGGGGTATGTCCGGTAACGCTGACCACGGCTTCAATCTCTCCGTTGTCGAAATCTATCTCAGACAAGGCTGGAATGGCCAGCTGCAAAGCTTCAAAAAAGCCTCTCTTGTGCCTTCAAATTCTTTCCTGTCTTTGATATTCTTGTCGTAGTGCTTCAACCACTCCATGGCTCCCTCGAAATCCACTTTGTCATGCAAGGCAAATTTGTAGGCTTTTTCAATTCGGGATGCCCTTTCTTTGACTGTAGACTTGCTTTTGGCCTGAGCATCACTGGTCCTTTTGGCTCCAAAGGAAAGGACTAACGGATAAATGGAGTTTTCTTTCTCTTCATTCCTTAAATGTTCCATACGGTGAACCGCATCAATCAGTTCACCTGCCGAAACGCGTGTATGTGTGGTGTAATTGCCTGCATATTCCCTGTACCAACGGATGGGTATAAATGACACTTCAGGACAATGCCCATCCGAAGATGTGGTTATCGGAAAATCGGCATGGATGGTTATTCTGGGCTTCTCTGTATTGGGAACATAATCTCTCAGCTCCTGGTCAAATCTCATGAATTTGTCGAGTGAACTGAAATTGCGGCGATAGGAAGTTCCACCGGGAAGCGTTTTCAGGCTCTGCAGATAAGCTCCCAAACCCACTTGAAGCGCTTTCAGCAAGGTGGTCTTACCGGCCGTGTTGTTTCCGATGACAACCGTAAGGTTTCCATTGAAAGTGACTGTCTCGTTCTGGAAACCTTTGAAATTGACTATATTGACCTCTTTGATTCTCATATGCTTTGAATGTTTTTATGCGATCCTATTGTCCCATATTAAACAAAACGGTTCAATCAACAATAAGTTCGCTTCTTTTTACATCAAGTAATTTGGAAATTTGATTGATGGTCTGCAAATCCGGCTGCGTTTTTTGCGAGCACCATTTGCTGACAGTGCAGGTTGACTTTCCCAACTGCTCTGCCAGCCATTTGCTGGTAACATGCTTTTCTGCCAAAACAGCCTTGATCCTATTCAGATTTTTATCTTTATCCATATACAAAATTAAACTTCAGCGCAAAGTTATATAATTTATTCTACATTGCATCCTGATTCATAATTTTCTTTGGATATCCGGTTTTGAATATCTGCGGTCATCAGTCCCATAAAGAAGGCGGCAGGTTCTTTTCCAGATATTCCAGTTCTTTTGCAGCATTCAACAGATGCCGTATCTGATTGTCCGCTGTATGATTGTCAGCATATTCTTCCTTGCTGATGCGTCGGATGGAAGGCAGACCGCTGAATTGCAGGGTCGGATTGACTTTCCATCGTCCGTAAACTTGTCCGGCATGAGGCTGTCGTGACAGATGACCTCACCGACACACCCGTGAATCAGCATGTTGCATACGGTCATCATGCAGCAGGTCCGGCTGATGTCTTCACCGACCAGGTAATTGCCCGGAAAATGTACATGGTAGGCCAGCAGCAGCCTTCCGCTTCCGCAGGTCGGGTCACTGATGCGTTTGCCCGTAGTGCCTTTCTCAGTCCTTGTACATTGGACCATCAGCTCGCAGATGGAAGCCGGGGTGAAAAACTGGCCGAGATACTGCTGCCCGCTTTTTGAACAGTAGGCCATGTGAAGCTCCCCGAATGCATCGAACCAGCCGGACAGGGCAGTCTGCCGTTGCATGATGCCGACCCATTCCCGGGTCATCTCCAGGAATGCCATATTCTGCTGCCGCTTGTATTTCCAGTCCTTCAGGGGTGGAGCACCCGGTGAGAATCCGTGTATGATATACCGCAGCAGGTCATTGAACACCTGCTGGACTTCGTAGCCGCATTCTCCGGCCAACCGGCTGATGATTCGGTCGAGCGGCTTGACTTCGTTGGATAATTCAAATTTTGCCATATGCTTGTTGTTATAGGTGATTGTTTTCCGTGTATGCTTCCCGGTTCTGTACATACCGCTCCACTTGCCGGGCGACCATGTCACAGAACTTCTGTCCTTTGTCCTCCTCTCCTCTGAAATAGGCTATCATGCCCAACAGGTTCTTTTCGTAGTAGTGGACCCATTTCTCGTAGTAGTGTGCACCCGGCACGGGACCGAAGGTTTCCTGAAACAGCTCCCGCGTCAGTTCTTCATCCGGATACCGGTTGTATTCCCAGAAAGCCAGTTTCAGCCATTCGTTATAGTTCAGTTTCATCAGACAAATGATTTTAATGGTGATATATAAGGTAAGAGGCATACAGGTGGAGATGATGTTCCTCTCCTGTATGCCTCATGCCGCAATCCGGATGCGGTTTACGTATGGATGCTCCATCCGTGGAAACGGTCCAGGGTTACGGCAAACGACCGGTCCGGGCTGCCGTGATACAGCAGTCCGCCCACAATGCCGATTTTTCCGTCCGCATACCGTTCGCAGAATCCGAACGAATAAGGGGCTGAGTCATAATAAAGTTCGATTTCACAGCCTTGTCCGTTCTTTTCCCATTGCTGGAGACGTTCCAGGCAGTTCTGCAATGTCCGGTCCTGGATGGAGTTGGCATACTGTACGACCTTGTCGTAATGTTCTTGTAAACAACAGATTTTCATGATGATAGAATTTTAAAAGTGAATGAATCGTTTGATATTCAGTCTATCCAGAATGTGCCGCAATGAGGGCAGCGGCATCCGGCCGGATAGTTGTTGGAGTAGCGTACGTCACGGTGACGCTTGTAGTTCATGTCTCCGAATGTGCATCGTCCGCTGCGGAAAGTCCTTTCATAAGCCTCTTCCTGCTGTTGGTATCCGGTCATCCGGCTTTTCCGGATGGAACCGTTGAAGGGCCGCATGTCCGTCTCCCACCGGGTGGCCTGGCACCAGTCGTGGCTCATGCCGCAGATCTCAACCGCATAGGAATAATGTACCTGTGAATCCACAAACAGATTCTCCCGGCAGAACGGCAGGGTGATGTCCAAGGGAATGTGTACGTGATAACCTGAACCGTTACGGCTGTCAACGATGGCCACCACCACATTTCCGCTGAAGCGGATACGTTGGAAATCCTCCTTCTTTCCGGGACTGATGAGTCTGTCAAACCGGGCATTGAAGTAAATCCGTAGTTCTCCGCCGTATGAAGCGTTTTCAACGAGTCCTTTAACCGGTCCGTCAAATTTTCCTTTGGGAAGGCGGAGTGCACGCCGTACCTTGTAGCATGCCATGGATACCGATTCACCCCGTTCCGGGCAGCCTGTGCTGTAACCGTCTATTTCTACTCCGAGGGAATAGAACAGATTGGTGTCGCAGGAATTCCGTATCAGGTCCTTTGCCGGATTCGAATCATTCCGCTCATAGATGAGGTCACGGATCTGTTCCTCGTGTTCTTTAAACAATCCGGACAGACCCGCTTTCTCCATATTTCTGCGTGTCTCGTCCATATATTCCTCCAGATTCTCCTGTTCCTGGCTTTCATACCATTCGAAACTCTTTTCATACAGACTTTCTAGGCTGTTGGACCGGAGACATTTCTCCTGAATATCTTCATGTTCATCCAGACTGTCCCGGTAATCCACATAAAATAGACAGACATATCTGGGCAGAAACTCCGTAATTTGCGATATAGTTCATAGGATTGGATATTTTAAGTTATACCATTTTGTTTTTCAGTTTTCGGCTGTCAGTTCATCTTCATATACTTCCAGCTCCAGGCCGCTCTCGACCACCCGTACCAGCCAGCGGTAAGGCAGTCTCTCAATCAGTTCAACGGCACGGTATCCCCTGTAGGGGCGTTTCAGAAATACAATGTCTCCTTCTTTCATTACAGGATAGCTTTTAAGGTGGATGAATCGGAAATGTTTTCCATGCAATTCTCTCTTTTGACCGTCCTCAGCCGCTTCAGCAGATAGAGGAAGTAGTCCCGGTCGTAGATACGGAACAGGAACTCTTCTCCGGTCTCCTTGACCTGCCCGAAGAAAGTGGCGGATTCCCGGTTGGTGGGATACTGGAAAAAGCAGCCGCCGGAAATGATGGTAAGATCTTCCTGGAACGCACGGTCCATCAGGCAGTCCGGTGTTTCATAGGTACCTTTTCCCCAACAGTACCGGTAATGGCTGTTCCGCAGGCTTTTCAGGGTATGGGTCATATCTGTCCTTGCCTGCCGGCGGTCATCCCGGTAGACAAGGTTGCACAGGAAAACCGGTGCTTTGCCGTCCACTGAAAAGGAATAAGGTGTCATATGCCAGAGGTCCGTGTCGTTATCACCGACCGGTGTATCCTTCCCTTTGAGGAGGAAAGCCTTCCGCCGTATCAGTTCCATGTGCCGGTCCACTTCCTTGTCCAGTATGGCTTGCGGTGTACAGACGGACCGGATTCCCTTGAAGAACCGGTTTTCCCGTGTAAAGCAGAATTCGGCCAGTTCCCCGTAATAGGGCTCGGACAGGAAGAAGGAGTCCTCCCGCTTCCGTATCGGTGGAAGCACGTTCAGCCGTTCAAGATATTCCTTCTTCGTGATTTCCTCGAAGGGGGCACACAGTGCCTGCCGGTAAAGGCGCATCCGCTTTTCCATCTGGCGGGGTGACAGGGCCGTGATGTACGGATTGTCTTTCCGGATGCGCAGCTCTTCCAGCGTTTCTCCGCTACTGTCGCTGTGCAGTCCGTCTGACATGATTGTCTGGCAGACCCCGCTGAAACAGCGGGAATCTGCAATGAATCGGGTTCGGCTGTCCATGGCTACAGCGAGTTGAGGTGCAACACACGTTGGGCGGCAAGCACCGCATTCTGCGTCAGCTGGCGCTGCCAGGCCTGCTGCTTGGGAGACCACTTGAATCCGGAAGCCTTCAGCTCCTTGCGCATCCCGTCGTTGGGAATGTTTTCGAAGAGAATCTGCAGCCGGTCGGCTTCGTAGTTCCAGACCAGCGTTCCCCCTTCAAACGCCACTTCCCGTTTTTCCTTCTCCCGGATTTCTTTCAGTTTCAGCCGGTTCTGGCGGGCCACTTCCGGCAGCTGGAAGAAACGGTTGCGTGCCGTGATGACCGGCTTGCCGCTGCGGGCATTATACTCCCGGATCAGTCCACCGCCTTCTCCACGATTTCCACTTCACCCTTGCCGGCATAGGTGCTTACCTTGTTCAGGATGCTGCTGACGAACAGGGCACGGCTGTACCCTCTGGCTCGTCCTGCATCAATTTCATGGATGGTGTGTGCGCTGCTGGAAATGTCCCGTTTCAAGCGGTTCCATGACTCTTCCTGATGTTTTTCCAGATTGGAAACATCCTTCATTCTTTCATTTTCTTTCATGTCTCATTGATTTTTAGGTGAAACTTCCGGTTCCGTGGAACCGGTATTTGATTTGATTGTATATCCTTTTGTCCGTTCATGCATCTGTTTCATGACAGGACAGGAATCCGTAGTCAGCCGAGTCATCCGGCACATCGTCCCATACCAGCCGGTAATCCTCGTAGATCCGGCTCCAGTCCTCTGCAGACAGGCGCGGAAAAGAGGAGGAATACAGGCTGCGGAGGTCTTCCAGCGACAGGGACGGGTGCCGGTGCAGAATGTCGTGAATCTCCTCCTCGCACTCGAAGAAGGAATCATAGAGTGCATCTGTCCCCTGATGGACATAGACGGCTGTGCAGTCCTCAATGAGATGCTCCACGAAGTCCATACATTTCTGCAGGTCCTTCTTGACGGTGATTTCCTCGTCCGTATGGGCATTGTAATAACCGCAGCTGACATTGGCACAGCTCACTTCCAGCCCGTTCTCCTTCAGCGTGAGGACATCCGTCATCAGTCCGTTGTTCTCCGCATAGCCCCACCTTTCGGGAGCAGCCTCCCGGATGAACTCTCCGGAACACAGCTCCGTGAAGCTGATGGCCGTAATCAGGTCGGAATTCCCTTTCCGGTCGGGTTGGACGACAAACCGCACGTCGTCAAAGAACGGCATGTATGCCCGGGAACTGCCCCTGCACCCGGTTTCCTCCTCACGGAAGAACACGACCTTGAGGACATCGTATTTCCGCAGGCATTCCAGACAGATGAAGATGCCGTTCTTGTCATCGGCCCCCAGGTTCTCGAATCTCCGCTTTGACGGGGAATAGCCGAAGAGGATGCCTTTGGCTTCGACGGCCCTAAAGTCCTTTGAATGCCTGCAATGGGACACCTGGTCCAGATGGCTCACCAGGCAGGGATAGGACTCGCCGCTTCCCTTGGTTACATACAGGTTCCCGAAGCTGTCCTTTTCCAGGCTGATTTCTCCGGGAAGCCCGTTGATGTAGGAACAGAGGAAGCGGACCATCTTCTGTTCCTTTCCGCTCGGGCTGTATATGCTATACAGCTTCTTCAACAGTTGCGTATTCATGTTCTTCTTCATAAGCGTTCGTATCATCGGAATAATTCAGTGGAAGGCCGGTTTCCGGATCCAGCAGGTCGTAGTATTCATCTTCGAAACAGCCCGCCTGCCCGTTCTCCAGCAGACTTTCCACGGTATCCACATGGATGGTCTGGGACCGGTAATCTTCTTCCTGCGGGTTCCAGATATGGATTTCCGTCAGTTCGTCCGCATCTTCAAACCAGGCCTTGTCATATTCGGAGTAATGCCAGTAGTTTTCCTTGTGGCTGCTTTCGGCATCCTCCCGGCATTGTTCGCAGCAATAGTATTCTTCGGTGATTTCCGAGTAGACGGAGTGGTCTGTCAGGCAGTAGCCTTCGCACCAGTCACAGCAGACCGTATCATCGTGATGGTAATAATCACCGCAGGAGGATATGTAGTTGAAATCCTCCAGGTCGTCCACATCCACTTCGATTTCCCGTCCCTGCATGTAGCAGACCCGGGTTTCCGTGCAGTAGCGCTGGTGGTATTCATCCCATGCCTCGTCGCTTTCGTCGTCATCGCCGTTCAGGTTCCGGTCGGTCGTGTCCAGCAGGTAGTCATCTTCCGAATGCTTGTAGTTGTAGGCCTTCCTTCATCGTAGTCGTACCACTTGAAGGAATCCTGATAGGAAAGCGTATTGTCCATGCCCAGGTCGCAGTCTATCTCAAACCGGCGGTCAAAAAGTGAACTTCCGTCAATGCCGACAAATGCGTTCGCTTCATGGCAGGACGCCCCCACGATCTTGTATCCGTCGATGCGGTTTTCCTGGATCAGCTTGTTGACCAGCATGTATTTCAGCATCTCGTCCTCACCGGTGGTATACTGGCGCTCCAGCAGCCTCCACCGTCTGTTGTCCTGGTCGGTCACTTCGGTGAACAGGACAGCCCTTGCTACAATCTTTCCTTCCTCGTCCTTGAGATAGGCCGCTTTGGCCTTCACCGAGTCCAGATAGAAGAAATGTCTGTCCTTGTCCGTCATGCAGGAGTTGAAGTCTCCCTTGCACCGGTAGCTGTCATAGATGGCCTCGAAGTTGTTGTCCACATGCAGCTCCATATTGGACGTACAGCCCAGGGTGAACGTGTACCACTGCTTGGTGAACACGTCCCCGCACAGCCAGTTCACGACACTCGGGGAAAGGACCTTTCCTACGGAGGTCTCCAGCATGACGGCTCTCAGGAACTTGGCCGACTTCATCTTGAACACCCTGCTGCGTTCCATATTGACATAGCGGATGGAACCGTAGTCACCGTCTTCACAGATACCGCGAGATTCATCCGTGCGGAACTGCCCGGACCAGTAGGTGCATCCGATCAGCTCCACCTTGTGGGGAAGCGAATCATCTCGCTTGCCGGAACTGCATACGGCATCGGTGACAGACTGCTGCAGTTGAGCCATGTCCTTGATGTCAAGCAAGGTGAAATCATTCCTTTCCCGGCAATATTTCAGCAGGGCTGCATTCTTCAGATGGCTGAGCAGGATCTTGTTCTTTCTGACCTCTGCGCCGTTGCTTCTTTTTTCCACTGCGAAAATTTCCTTGAACTCTTCGTAGTTCCTGAACCGATAGTACAACATAGGCTAAAGGGTTGTGGCGTTAATGACTGGGTTATTTCCAAATGGCGGAATTGACCGGTCCGCCTGTTCTTCCCTGCCGGTATAGGCACATCCGCTTTCCGGTACGTATTCCGGAAAACCTTTCCAAGACTGGTATCTTTTCATGATTCTTGATGGATTAAATTTGACATGACCGGCTCCTTGGAGCGCGGTATTCCTGTTTCTTACATGCCCCATCCTGTTTTTTGCCTTGTCCAAAGCAAGGTTGGCGGAAAAAATACCGGAACGGAGTGAGGATGATTTTTTCCTGCCAACCAGCCGCAAGGGCCGCCTTGCCTGCGACAAGGCAAAAAGCTATCTTTGCAGGGAAGAATCAGGAATATCTGCGGATGGATACTTGAAGAACCGCTGTCTGTTTGAGGGAATAAAAAACGGGAATAACCTTGGATGGCTACTCCCGTTGTTGAGGTGAGGGTGGTTTTTACCGTTATGGATGGGTTGGCAATGCAAATTTGTCCTGTAAGGTCTGCATTTCAAATGCGATGGTGGAATTCATGATTTTTGCATAGATTCGGGTGGTACGTATATCCGTATGCCCCAGCATCTTGGCAATGGACTCCAATGAAACCTTGTTCGCTATGGCCAAGGAAGCGAATGTATGGCGTGCGATATGTGTGGACAGTTTCTTCTTGATGTGACAGATGTCGGCTATTTCTTTCAGGTACCCGTTCATGCGCTGGTTGGAAGGGACCGGCAGCAGGAATCCCCTTTCAGAGTAGCCCGGTCTCGACTTGTATTTTTCCAGAATCAGTCGGGGGATATCCAGAAGGGGGATGTCGCACATGTTGTCCGTTTTTTCCCTGGCCTTGCGGATCCACCAACGTCCGTCGTCAGCCTGCACGATGTGTTCAGCCTTCAGGTGCTTTACATCCGTAAAGGCGAGTCCGGTGAAAGAACAGAAGATGAAAATGTCCCGTACGGTTTGCAGACGCTCGATGTCGATGTCTTTGGCAATAATGCGGCGAAGTTCAGATTCATTCAGAAAGTCCCGGTTGGTCTTGGTCTGCTTGAAATGGATGTCGGCAAACGGGTCTTCATTGATCCACTTTTTCAGAATGGCGGTCTTGGTGATTTTTTTCAGGTTCTTCAGGTATTTGACCGTAGCATTTTGGGCACATCCCTTTTGGGTCTTGATGAAATGTTCGAATTTGGTGATGACTCATAATTGATGGATTTGAGAGGAATGTCGGCGCAGTTGTACTGTTCGCGCATGAATTCCACCAGGTAACGGACCGTCCGTTCATAACGCAGTACCGTCCCTTTTGCATATTCCTTGTCCATCAGTTCCCGGTACTCCTGATTATGCTCATTGAATGTTTCAATCAGCATTTTGGGTGAGTCATACCCTCCATAGAAGATGTTCTTGATGGTTACGGCAGTAATGGGCTTGCCGTCCGCCTCCAGTTGTCGGTGTATTTGGAAAACCCTGTTTCTAACCGTTTCAAGATAGAGGTTGATTTCCTGGTGTTTCCTGTCCTTTCCGACAGCACATCCTTTCAAGTGGTTCCATTTGTCCGGTTCCACACTCCGTTTGACTTGTACTTCAGCGCGTTTGCTGTTCACTGTAATACGCATACAGATGGGTGCCTCTCCATTTTTTAGAAGCTTGGATTTCTTGATGAAGAACAGCACCGAAAATGAGTTGTTTTGCATGGCCATACTCTTTGTTTTTGACGTTGTAAAATTACTGTTTTTAACGCGAGTTGGATTTATGCAAAATACAGATATTCAATGAAATAGAACCTAAAAAGGTGGACTTTTTTAGACCGGAAATCAAGTCCACCTTTTCGTCCACCTCGTAAATGCCGTAAAGTGCCTCAATTTGCCGTTTTGTAGAAAAGAAAAACCGCTGACAATGTTTGATTATCAGCGGTTTACGTTAAATTGCTTTTTGTTTGAGTGATCCGCCTGGGGCTCGAACCCAGGACCCCAACATTAAAAGTGTTGTGCTCTACCTGCTGAGCTAGCGAATCAATCCTTTATTATTGCTATTCTTCCGAATTGCGAGTGCAAAGGTACAGTTTATTTTTGTATCTGCAAACATTTCTAGAACTTTTTTCTAAAAAAATGCATTTTATCCATTATTCATTCATTGCAATTAAAACTTCCATGTACTTCCGCCAACAGTTTCCAAGCCCTTGCACTATTTCACAATAATCTCTTCTATAGGCTGTTTCAACTCCTTATCCAATGGATACGACTGATACTTCACTTTATCAAAATCAATCTTCTTCATACTAATACAACGAATATTGTTATTGTATGCTGTTTTATAATACACTTTCCTGTTTGTCAAATCAATAGCCGAAGTCCATTGTGTGGCACTAGGAATATCAGGTGCTTTCCCTAACGCATATTCTATACCAATAGGAATATCAAAATTATTCAGGATATGAAAGCTTTGTAATATAGCGTCATACGCTGTAGACACACCGGAGCTGTTGCCTTATAAAACGCTACACGAACAAAACGGGATGGAGGAGTTACATCCCCCGGAATACCATGAAATCCGGCACCTGCGCCAAAAGGGAAAATAGTCACCCCACCCCATTGCTGTGGAGTGACAGCTCCCGGATATAGATTTACATAATTATTCAAGTTAATCACCTGCCATGGAAAATCGGGAGAATTGGTGAGTACTCCTACTTTATTTTCATAAAAATAAGGAACACCACCTACAAATTCCAACACCATTTGATTTCCTTTAGCATCGCCAATGCGCCAATGTACCGTAGAACTTTTACCAGGTTTATCAAGAGACACCACCTTCACCCTTCTATAGCTTCTCTCACTTCGTCTATAGTAGCAAATTGGGAAAGCATCCAGTTCACCACCTGCAAATCCGACAAAGTAATTGCATTTTGAGCCTCATCATATTCTTCATACTTCATAATGGGGAAAATAAAACAATCCAGCCGAAAGCCCTACTTCATTCAGTCCTTCAGCCACAAACTCTTTCTGAATGATAGCCAGTCCTACCAGACCATATTTAGCCCGAAATCTCAAGCCATTTACACCCGTTGGAGTATAAGATACCAAATCCTGTCCTCTGGGAACAATAACATATTCACTCGGAAGATAACTGTTCCCCCACTCTATAGTACGTGCCTGCACATATCCGCCATCTTCAGCGAGGAATGAAATACCGGTACATGCCGATCCGCTTGCAATGCCTGTCAGCAATAAGGCCAAAGCTATCAAAATCTTTTTCATAACCATTTTAAATCTATTTATGATAGTAAGAACAAAGCATCGGACATTTTAGTTCTTGTTTACTCAACAAAGATAACCAAAGCCATCAAACAATGTTCCGGCACTGATTGCCATACAAATAGATAAGAATAGAAAAACAAAAGGAGTGACAAGTTCCCAATCGAGTATATACAAAGAAGTAGGAGGTGAATTTACAAAACACACCTCCTTACCCTTAAATTATTTATTCAGCAAACAATTTACTACATCTTTCTCCCGTTCTTTAGGTAATACGGTCAAGCCAACCACCGTCCCCCCTTTTAGAACAGCCTCTACAGTAGTCTGTCCTGTAGCATGCAATTTGAAATGCACATCCCAATCTTTGGGCCAAGCAGGAAACAATAAAATCTTTCCATCGGCTTCCTGCAACAGCATTTCCTGCATACCTATCATACCGCTGCCTCCCCAGTTATGATCAGGCGTCCAGTCATAGCCCGGTCCCCAAAAAGCAGGGAAACGATGAGGCCCGTTTGCCATTTTCTCTAAGGTAAGTTGTGCAGCCTCCTCGGTCATACCCAGACAGGCAGCCAGATATTATCTTGTTTCCATCCGATATGTGAACGGAATTTCTGTGCATCGGGATCATATAGATAGGTATTACGGGCTATTTCCAGACCTTCCTTCCCCACTCCATACATACGCCAGGGAAATACAGCATAAAGCTGGGGAGTTTCTATATTGTTCACCCGTTCCCAAGCCTGTGCCGGAGCAATCATTTCCTTCCCATCCACTATGCGCAAAGGGATCTCAGGAATACGTGCCAGCATGTCCGGTTTACGTCCGTAGGTTTGTAAAACAGAGCGCAGCGCGGCAATGGTTGAGGATGGATTATAAGCCATCTTATAAGTTTCACAAGCCGATCCCGGATAAATCACCAGTTTGCCGTTACCATCTAAATCCTTACGTCCACGCTGTAATGCCAGTTGACGATAATGCTCATCAAAGAAATTAAGTGAGCTTTCTATCAAAGGGATATAACGGCTGATATCAGCTCATTATAACGTGCCGTTTCCAGTATCATCTGACAAAATTCAAGAACCGTATCCCATTCGTATTCCAGCCATGCATTATATTCCAACCCCCTGTCATAGCTTTCAGGACGTTTAAAGCCATACTCGGCAGGATTGGGCAGACCGAAGTTCTCCATTTGTTCGGTGAAACAGGCACCGGCATGTCCCCAATAGGTACGGTACGTGCTTCGGCTGTCGGCAACAAACGCAGATAAAAGTCAAATTGTGATTTCATCAAGTCAAAGTCACCGCTTTTCAGCATGGGCCAATAAACCAGACGCTGATTCTGTGCAGTCATGGTTCCTCCTCCCCATTTCCGGAAATCAGGGGTAAATTCCATTTTCTGATCTACATACATAGGATCAAAAGTAAACAGTCCCCCGTTAAACTTGGTAGGCCACTGACTATAGGCGTTACATCCCAACATATAGCGGAACAGTGTATAGTTACGGATAGCATCTCCCGCTTCACCTTCCCCCTCAATAAAGCTACGTTTCCAAAAATCATTCCACCAACGGCGGGTAGCCTGTTTGTCTTTGGATACATTTATTTCCTTCTCAGTGCGGGCCAAGGATGCTTCCCATGCAGGAACCGTACTTTGTTCCGTATTCAGAACAATCCGTGCAGACTGCTTATAAGTAGGTTTCTTGCTTTTGTACATCCATGCCAGATACTCAGTACCTGCATAATGTCCACGGCGTGTACCGTTATAAACCAGATTATCACCTGATAAACGCCCCCCAAAAATCAAATTCTTCAAAGGATTATACAGTTGTTCCTTCACTTCATTCATTCCCTGCTGGTCCACTACCACATCAAAAATAGTACGTTCAGGATTGCGATGGAAAAAAGTAAAATTATCTTCTTCCACACAGACAGAGTCACGCCTAGTCATCAATCCATCAGGAATGACCCATTTGTAAGAGCATTGCTGCCCTTCCCCTTTACGCACCGGACGATCTTCATAACGCCAGCTTTCAAAGTTCACACGCATGGAAGTCAGTTCCTTCGTTTTCACCTCAACATGTACCACAGGATGAAACACATCCACCCAAATAATTAGAGTGGCATTATCACTACTTACGCTGACATAGCCATCATTAAGATGCAGAGTCTGCCGAAAAGAAGCCGTTCCGGCAAAAGGGTTCGGAGTGAGCCTCACACGAAACCGACCCTGCTTCAACAGACAATTATTCTCGTCAAAAGAACCGCTACGACTAAGGTAGAACAGAACATCGTCATTCTCTACCCATACATTCATGCCGATATCACCACCTCCGCAAGGCATGGACTCCGAAGCATTCCGGCTTTGAGTATTCCAAACCAGATTGGCAGGCTGTCCCCACAGAAACTGCCCGCCAATAAATACTAATAATAAAAACGTAAAGATATTCTTCATTTTTTTCTGTTTTTACCAGTCATCGGAACGGAAAGACGATACAGGTAAATCTTCACCAAACAAATCTCCCTCCACATAATTCTCGAAGCCATAACGAACTGCCACCGGATGAGGTACTCTCTCGCTCTTTACAAGCATTTTACTTCTCTGTATCCACGCTTTAGCAGGATAAAAAACCCGATCTTTACCTGCAACCTGAAAGTTATATGATTCAAAACGGTCTTTACAATTTATCCACATCGGTGCCCGATCAAAACTGACTATTACCGTATCATTCTTTACTTCCATTCCTGTATAGTAAGGACTTTCGGCCGTAACACCTTTCATTCCGTAAGTTTTTACCAATGCCAAACGCGCCAGACGTTCTCCTGCCACCTTCTTTTTACCCGGATGAATCCCCGTTTTCATTCCTGCGTCCAACAATACAGCCATACCACTATTACCCACCCGGTGTTCTACCATAGCTTGTTGTTCGCGAAGATAAGCAGAATTTATCACATTCTTGCCAGGCTCAGTAATAATTCCATAATCATAAGGTGCAATTTGACAATAATAGAAAGGAAATTCCCCTTGCTGCCATTCTTCGCGCCACCCGCGTATCAGTGCACTGAACATATCGGCATAAGTAGAAGCCCGGTTATAGTTATCTTCCCCCTGATACCAGATAACTCCACGCATGGCTAATCCGATGAGCGGATGAAGCATACCGTTATAGAGTACAGTCGGAGTACGGTTCTTTGACTTGATATCGGCTTCCGATTGAGGAATCTTTGCTTCGGGGAATGCCTTCAACCAATCCGGATGCATCCAGGCTTCACAGGCAGAACCTCCCCATGAAGCTACAATCAAGCCCACGGGTATATTCAACTGCTGTTGTATCATCCGACCGAAGTAATAAGCAGTAGCACTAAACTCACGCACAGTTGCTGGAACAGCTTCCTGCCAGGTTCCCACCACATCTGTTTTCGGAGTAAAAGAGGAAGTGCGCTTTACGGTGAACAGGCGGAGTTGCGGATTACGGCTGTTCATCACATCTGTATTGCTATTCTCCACCGGCTGGTTTTTAAAACCTTTCATGGGCATTTCCATATTACTCTGACCGGAGCATAACCATAATTCCCCCATCAGGATATCACGTATTTCGGTCAGCTTTCCATCATCAAAAGTGATCGTGTAAGGGCCTCCGGCAGAGGGGGTGGATAAAGCAAGTTTCCACGCGCCTTTTGCATCGGCAGTAGTTTTATAGGTTTGTTTATCCCAACTTGTTGTAATCTTTACCGGTGCATTGGGAGTAGCTGTTCCCCATAAATTGGCACGGGTCTGCTGTTGCATCACCATGCCGTCTGAAAAGAAAGCGGGCAATTTCACTTCCGCATTTGCCGACATGCAAGTCAACCATGCCCAAGCAATGCCCAGTAGTAGTTTCTTATTTTTCATGTTATGTGTGATTACCATTATTCTTTAGTTTTAAAAAACTCGCAAGGTCCCATCCATCCGGCAGGCAATAAATCATCTCCGGGCAGACGGAATTTTGCATTCGTCCATATCCCCTCAAAAGGCGCTTTATCCTGATCTGCTCCACGGAGCGCATTCGCCCAGGTATTCACTACCTCCACTTCCAAAACATTGGTTCCGTTACGAAGCGCATCGGTAATGTCCACTTCGTATGGAGCTGTCCAAGCCGTACCGCATGCAATGCTGTTGACACGTACAGTCGCTACATTGGCTACTTTACCCAACCGAAGAATAATTCTTCCGTCCTGTTCATTCTTCCATCTGAATAGCCCTCTGTAAGTGGCATGTCCGGAATAATATCTTATTTTTTCATCCTCTTCCTTACTCCAGTCAAATAATACCGGACGAGTGACAGTTTTGCGCACGGAAGGGAATGTTACTGTCCATTCCTTGATCGATATGGATACAGGTTCCCTTTCGGTCCGTTCCGGAGAAACTTCTGAAGATTCTTTGGGGAATACGACAAATACAGAGCCATTGGCAGGCAAAGACAAAGCGACTTCGGTACGGCCGTCCAATTCTTTCCATTGTGCCGGACGGGTAATGGTTCCTGTTACCGCATTCCACAATTCAGGAGTGCGTCCTGCAATGCGGAAAGAAGCGTTGAATGTACGCAAACTGTCCACCTGATTAGCCACAAAATAAATCTCATATTCTTCCCCGCTCCGATGAGTATATGCCACATCAGCAGGAAGAAGTACATCCCGTTCCACACCGAAAGAAGAAAAATCATCTTCCCGATAAGGCAATTGCGGAATAATGACACCTGCCGCGCGGAGTTCCTCTACTTTTGCCTGTGCCTCAGGAGACAACGGCAGGTTATCAGGATTCATAGGACGGGCTGTAGGAAGCACCAATACTTTATAAGAAGCTCCTCCCGGAAGTACCATTCTTCCATTCTCCGCTTTTGCCAAACGTAACAGAGCGTCTTTGTTAAAAGAATCGTAGGCATAACCACGCATCGGGTTCACCCAGTCTTCGGGATCGGCCATGTTTGCCGAATGGGTAACACCGACAGGACGCACACGGGTGGGTTGACCTTCATTAGCCAGCCGAATCCGTTCGCTTTCCACCCGTTCGGCTCCATAGATACCGGGAAGCATCGAACTAACCGTTCGGGCAAAATGGAACGTCGCGGCATCTCTTCACCGGTAAAGACGGCGATATCAACCACCGGATGACCGTATTGCAACAAAGTCTGGCAACGGGTGATGTAATCTACAAAAGATTTCCCTTCCTCCCACCAGGTCTGGTCGCGCTGGAAGAAGAGTCCGATGCGTCCAAGGTCATACCGGACGGCGGTTCATCCAAGGATTATGGGTATAGACATGAAAGAAGAGTTTATTGATACCCAGTGCATAGTTACGGTCCAGCAAAGGTTTCAGCATGGCAGGGTCTTCATCCCATACGCCACGAATTTCAGTAAAGCCTTCGGCCTGGATAATATTCTTTCCATAAATATGCGCGCCACTGATGGCATCCAGCATATCATTGGGTTTATCGTGCGTAGGACTGTTCAGCCAAAATTCCCCCATAGGCAGATCCACTTTCTGATAATGCATCAATCCGTCACTGACCATAGTAGGAGCTACGCACTCGGCAGAGAACCGGCAATCGTATTGACGGGCACAGTCTGCCAATACAGTGTAGAACACATCAGTCACCAGTTCTCCGATGGTGGTACGGACATCCCGCAATATCTGCTCACTGCGGGCGGCACTTTCCATCGGAATACCTGCCAGCAAAGGAAGATAAGGCATCAAATCATATCCACGGCGTTTCTTAAATTCCGCCGCGAAGTTATCACTCCAGTTCTGACTGCCACACTCCCAACTGTCTACGTGCATATATTTCAATACACGGCGTGCCACGGCTTCATCCGTCTTTTTGAACATTTCCGCAAACCAGTTCGAGAACTGTTTCTGAACAGCCTTGGTGCTGAACTTGTCGCATTCCAATCCTTTACCTCCTCCGGCAGTAGCATTCACATGTCCGGTTGCCGTATGTCCCATGCGGAGAATACGCCATTTACCTTCGGGTAAACGGGCGGTCAGCCTGCCCTGATACAAAGGGAGATTGATCAATTCATCCGGTTGCACACAAGCCGCATCGGGTATTTCCGTCGAAGTAGTAGCAGTAGCCACACGCCACACCAGTCCTGCTTTTCCCTCCCACTGATGAATACGCGGAGCCGTATGAAGGACTATATCATTGATTTTCAAATTCGGTTTCCATTTAGCTGCATCCAGATCCTCACTACCCGGTTCGCTTCCCACGGGAGTCCACTCAAAACGGAAGTAACGGGCGGTAACAGGGGGGATGGCATGAGTGGACTGGAAATCCGTATTCTGCCATCTGCCGGGCAGGGACCAGTTGCTTCACTGTTTTGAACGTCCGTCCGTCCTCACTGGCCAATACTTTCAGGCGATGTGCCTGGTAGTTATTTCCTCCCAAAATAATTTCCACGTTGCTGCAAGTCACAGGTTCTGCATATTCATACTGAATCCAACAAGGATAAGAGGAACGGAAGACTCCTTTCTCATCCTGTTCACAGCCTTGGATTCATCTTTGATAACGGCCTGTTTCAAATTGCCGAAAGTTACCTTCGGCTTCAATGAAGTATCCTCAGGCTGACGCTCCAATGGAATGGCGTAGGTAACGATATCTTCATAATAGCCATCCAGTGCTTCGGGCATGGGCAAAGTGAGATTCCGGATATTTCCACCGTTCACAATGGTGTCACTCCATACCACTTTTTGCATGGATTCTTCGGGAGTCATCCAAGGACCTCCCGCCAAGGCAAAGCCGTCACAGATGTGCATGCCCAGTTGCATTCCCAGCCTGTCGGCCTCTTTCATACTATGAGTGACCATACGCCACCATTCGGGGGTAAGCTGCTGGGCTTTCCCTTCGTATTGAGGTCCCTGCTCCACTCCCTTGATAGGCATCAGATAGGCTCCACCCAAACCTACACGGTGCATGGCTTCCAGATCGGCGGTAATCCCTTCGGGAGTTACAGCGCCAAACATCCAATACCAGAAAGTCCAGGGACGAGCTTCCTGTACGGATGAATTTACAAACTGTTGCCGTAAAGCGGATTGTGCTATCATCGGTTGGAATCCGGTTGCCAGCAATATGGATACAAACAGATGTTTTATCTTCATAAGCTATTTATTCTATATTTAATGATAAACGAATAAAGTTGTAATTTGTACTCAATTTTTCAAATATAGAGAGTTCGAGCCAAATAAAAAAAGAAAAGGGAAGAATAAACAAAGTTCCTCTTCCCTTTACAATCTATTTTTTCACTGTTATTCAAATTTTAACGTGATACCTCCCCCATATGCTCCATCAGCCCAAAATGCTTGTGAAGACGGACCTATCAAATCTGTCGTATTCACTTTATTACGAACCGGAGGAATTACTTTCATCAGACTGATGCCGGTAGCCGGGAAAGTATAAAGCAAGCCGTCACGACCGTCGCGAGGCTGATAAACCCCTACATAATTCTGAGGAGTACGGTTACAGATACTTATCGTTCCTTCCTGTGTTTTCAAAGTCATCCATTGCACATTAGCAAAGTACCCTTTAAATTCGGGATAAGTAAAGCTTTCGGCAGGAATGGGATCATTATACTCATTTTCCCATACGCCCAACTGCGGACCATGCAGACGGTTCTGCCATACACGGTAAGGACCGTCACCTACCCAACGCTTGCTCAACACTTTATCTTCCGGATAATCAAACATCACCCCCATCAAATCCACTACACCGCTGAAGTTGTATGTAAAGTCTATAGCAGCGGTACCGTCAGGAGCGATAGTCCATACAGCCTGATCAAAACATCCCAGTTTGTAGTTAGCGGTAACCACTACGTTATTGCCTTCTTCACGCACGGTAAAGCCTGTAAAACGACCGGCATCATCAAATGTAGTGTATTGGGTTTTCTTCTTTTCAGCCTCTTTGTCATCATGGTTATAAAACTGATCCATAGAACGGTCCGAACGCTTGGCGGCAATGAAACGGGGACCATTTGCCAGACTGATGATACGGCTTCCAACCTTTACCCCCTTCAGCTGTCCGTCTTTCTGAGAAAAAGTAAATGTACGTCCTTCGGCATCAACCGTCAATGCATCGGCAGTTTCTTTATAAGAAGGCTTGTTTCCGGCAGAAACCTGTTGCAATCCGGCAACGTCGTCCAGTTTATAACTCCACGTAAAGAGATCATTCCCCTGCTTATCCGTTACTGTCAGCATCAAAGCATTAGCCCCCTTGACAGCCGCAGGAATAGTCAGTGTACCCGCACCGTGAGCAGGAATGTCGGGACAGTTCACCTCTCCCTGTTTCATCACTTTCATTCCCCCCTTATCGGTTACAGAAGGCAATTGCACATATTTATAAGTGAAACGGCATGTATTCGCATTCAGGAAATCGTAACGGTTCTCTATTTTCAGTTTGCCGTCAAACTGACTGTCAAGGCTATCGGTCATGATTTGAATAGGACACCACACCTGCTTGATGGTAAAATAACTGCCCTCTTTTTCGTGATGCGGACCTACAATGCCATCGGTCCATAATTGCCGCAGTTGTCAATGAATCCATTCATATCCACACGCTTCACGCCCTCATCGGCCAGTACCCAAAGGAAACCTCCGGCACAACGGGGATGCTTACGCATCATTTCCCAATAATCATACAGTCCGGCTCCGTGTCCTCCATCGTACAATCCATGCAGAAACTCGGTCGGCATAAATATTTCCGGCAGACGCATATAGTTCTGGCTTTCTCCGTAAGAACGATAGTGCATGGTTTCATATCCACTGAAGTTGCCTTGCGGATGAAGCACCGGACGTTTCTGAGGATCATATTTATGGAATTCACCATCCAGTTCAGTATTCCAGCCTTTTTCATTACCATTGCTCCACCAGATAATACACGGATGGTTCACATCACGGGTAATCATTTCTTTTACCAGCTTCTGCCCGTTGATGGTTTCGTGCTTGCCATGCCAGCCGCTTAACTCATCCATTACATAAAGCCCCAGCGAGTCACAAGCTTCAAAAAATTCGGGATCGGCAGGATAATGACTCAGGCGGACGGCATTCATGTTCATGCTTTTGATAAGCAATACATCTTCAATATTCTTTGCCTTGCTCAGTGTACGTCCGCTTTCAGGACGGAAACTATGACGGTTCACCCCTTTAATCATCACACGCCGACCGTTGATATACAATCCGTCACTTTCACGTGTTTCAATGGTACGGAAACCAAATTTCTGATTTTCAACATGCAGTGTTTTGCCTGCTTTATCAAGCAGGGTAAAGGTAGCCTGATACATGGCCGGAGTTTCAGCCGTCCATAATTCAGGAGATTTTACAGCGAAATTAATCGAAGCATGGTCGCTGCCCGTACGGACATCCGAAGTGTTTTCGGCCACTTTTTTCCCTTTAGCATCTGTTATGACAGTATGTACCCTAGCACCTTCTACTGCCATATTCAGAAAACAATCGGCATAGAAATTCCCATCCGCCTTCGCATCTATTGCCAGACGATCTATATTTTGAGCCGGTTTCGCCACGATGAACACAGGACGGAAAATACCTCCGAAATTCCAATAATCAGCACGGCGTTCTGCCAAATTAACCCCTGCATTCGCACTTTCCTTGCTTACAGTTACTTCAAGTACATTCTTTTTTTTCGATCCGAAAATACCCGGTCACTCACATTATAAATAAAGCGGTAAAAAGCTCCCTGATGCATGGAACCGGCTTTACGACCGTTTATCTTTACCTGCGTATCAGTCATAGAGCCTTCAAATACCAGCTCTATCTGTTTACCATTCCATTCGGCAGGCAACTCAAATTCATATTTATACAAACCTTGTTCGTCAGCTACTCCTTCAGGAAAAGCCTTACCATAGAATTTCATGCCATATTGATAAGTACCGAATCCTTGCAGTTCCCAACAGGAAGGTACTCCGATTTTCGTCCATTTTCCGGAATTATTACCACCGGTACACATGAAATCCCATTGTACCATATCATCACAGCCACGTCCTGACAAGTATTGGCGTTCTGTTTTTACGGAAGATTGCGCCAACAAACCTGCCGATAAAGCAAGGAGTGATAAAAAAGTTGTTGCTCTTTTCATTTTGATATTTGATTTTTAATTTAATTCTATATTTCTGTCTGCCACCGGAAAGATATGTCGCCTATTCAAACCTTTTGCCATACATCATTTTATAAGACTGAAGCGTACCCGCAAAGTATGAGATTTCTGCTTATCAATGGCGTATTTCTTCAGCACTCCCGGACCACAACTACTGTTTCCTAAACCTAAGACCGCTGCATCCAGGCTGAGAATAACCTCCTTTCGTGGTTTCAAGTCACAATCATGAGTTGTTTTATAAATATCATCCACGGTATAATGTAAGGCAGAAAATGAAAATGGCCTGTCTATGGCTGTCACACGGACGCCTTTACCCTGTTTATTGGTTAGAATCACCTCGGTAACATCCTCGTGATTGCCACTGTCCTGCGGACGGGGGTAATGTGTGTACTGTTCACTCACCTTGCTGTTCCATCTACCTATCAGACAGGACGTCTTACGGTCGGGATAGTTTTCCCACGGGCCACGACCGTACCAGGAAAGGTTCTCGTATTCTTCTCCCAGTACAAATGCACTGCCCAGACGAGGCAATTCCGGCAATTCTCCTTGTGGCAGATAAGTCTGTTCCAAATCCACCGTTCCATCCACATATATTTTATAATGGGAAGAAACACGGATGCTACCCTTGGCATAACGATATTCCACAACCGATTTCTTCGATACGGTTCCATCTGTTTCCTGAGTTTCCGTTTCGGGAGTAATTACCTCTACTTGAGGAGCATCCAATCCCTGATTCTTCCAATCCTTGGCCAACCAGTTACCGAAACTTTTATCATTATCCGTCGGAGCACGGAAAGCTTGAAAATAACTATCTTCCCATAAATCCAAAACAGAAAACTTACTTTTACGTCTACCCGGTTGTACACCGTCAGCCACCGCCATCAAATGATCATTCAAGGCAAACTGTTCCTTTAAAATCTCATGCCCGGCCTTCGCCCATAAAGCATCTTCTTTCAATACTATACTTACATTCAATCGAACATCAGCCTGTTTATTAATCTTAACATCGGGCAAAGCCATCGTTCCTGTTTCACCGGGTGCCACCGATGGAAGCGCCAGTTCCCCTTGTTTCATCTTCTTCCCGTTCTCTATCAAAGTCCACAGACAGCGATATCCTTCCAGACCAATGTGATGATTACGGTTCGTAACTCTTAATCCTTTGGGCAAAACATCTTGTTCTTTTAAAAAAACATCTTGTTCTTTTGGAAAAACCTGAAGATCTTTTTCCATTTCCAATTTAACCGGGGCATATACTTTCTTCACCTCCCAATATTTGGGCGTAGTTTCGCGGTCACTCATCACCACACCATTAAAACAGAAAGCCTTTAAATTAGGCCGATCACCAAAGTCACCGCCATACGCCACCATCCGGCGGCCATCCGGCAATATCTTATAAATACCTTGATCCACCCAGTCCCATATAAAGCCGCCCAGCATACGTGGGTTACTATAAATCTCATCCCAATATTCCTTGAAATTACCTAAAGCATTCCCCATGCAATGTGCATATTCGCTGGTCATCACAGGACGGTTATCATTCGTGCGTTCCGCTATTTCCAACAAGCGTTCCCAACGTGCGTTCTCCGCCCGTTCCTTGTCCTCCTTCGGGAATGCCGGGATTCAGGTACTCCTGTTTCACACGGGTATAAAAACGGCTGATTACATCCACTGTTTTCGGGTCGGGTTCTCCGTTTACTCCCTGAGCTCCTTCATAGTGTACGGGACGTGTAGGATCAAAATCATGCAGCCAAGCCGAAATAGCAGCAAAATTAGGTCCGTAACCACTTTCATTTCCCATGCTCCACATCACTACCGAAGGATGATTTTTATCGCGTTCCGCCATACGTACCGCACGATCCAGAAAAGCAGCGTGCCAATCGGATGTACTAGCCAATGTTCCACGTAATCCGTGCTCTTCTATATCCGCCTCATCCATCACATACAGTCCCAAGCTGTCGCACAGTTCATACCAACGGCTCACATTGGGATAGTGACTGGTACGGACTGCATTCACATTGGCTTGTTTCATCAGCAATATATCCTGCAACATCCTCTCCTCACTCATCACGCGTGCCGTATACGGATCGTGTTCATGACGGTTTACCCCACGAAAACGGACCGAATTACCGTTAACCAACATTTGTCCGTCCTTTATTTCAATACAACGAAAACCTACCGGCTGTTCCACTTGCTCTATGGTCTGTCCGTTTACATTCTGTAAACGAAGTTCCAACTTATATAAATAAGGAGTTTCGGCTGTCCAACGTTGCGGAGATTTTATAACGGCGGACATACGTCCCATCTTACGTGGACCACGTTGCGGATACCATTCATTCATCCGTGCCGCCTTATGCTCCAAATCCAAGATATCTTCCACATTGCCAACCATATTCACTACTTCTCTTCCATCCGCATCCTTCAGCACCGCCTGCAACGTATAACCTTTACCGTCCATTCCCCGGTAACGCTGAGCTGCGGATCAATCAGCAGTCGGAAATCTTGATAATTCCCCTGAACAGCAGGCAGAGTGCGCACTACATAGTCACGGATACGGATATCCGGAGTATGCACCAAATGAATACTGCGATGAACACCTCCAAAACGCCAAAAATCCTGATCTTCCAGATAAGATCCGTCACTATACCGATAAACTTCCAGAGCGATTTGGTTCTCTCCCGGTTTCAACCAGCGGGTGATATTGAACTCACTAGGTTCCATACTTCCCTGGCTATAACCTATGCGTTCACCGTTTATCCACACATAAAAAGCACTCATCACTCCTTCAAAGCGAAGAAAAGTCTGCCCATTTGCCTTCCACCCGGCGGGCAGCGTGAAAGTACGCCGGTATTGTCCCACCGGATTACGTTCCTTGTAGGTGGTATACGAAGCTTTAGGCTCCCCCATCACCCGTGGAGGATCTATTTTAAACGGATATCCTGCCGATACATAAATAGGCGTTCCGTATCCGTTGATTTCCCAATTGGCAGGAACCGGAAAATCTTTCCAATCCTTGTCATTAAAGTCCGTGCGGTAAAAATCCGTTATCCGTTCGGAAGGCACAGGAGTCCACCGGAATTTCCACATCCCGTCCAGACTCATCGAACAATCCCCCTTCTGCTTGGCAAAAGGCACAAAAGCAGCCCTTGCCGGTTCCCTATTAATCTGTAATACATGATGATTCTCCCAATCATGTATCTGTTGGGCCTGTAAGGATACCGTCATCCATCCGCACAGTAACAATCCATATAATCTCATATTTTTGGTCTTTCTTTTCAAATGAAGACGGACGAAATATGATTTTGTACCATATAAATTGTAAAAAGAAAACCCTTCTCTCCGATATCATCATCGAAAAGAAGGGCAAACTTAACATGGACAAAACAATTATCTAGGATTTTGAACTATATTCGGATTAGCATCAATTTCAGTTTGTGGAATAGGAAGTGCCACCCTGGGGTCTGAAGGAGCAATGACACGGGCATCTTCAGGCATAGTCAGATGCCAGCCTCCCGAACGGTCCACCGACTTGCCATTACGCATATAATCAAAGAAAGCATGACCTTCACCTACCAGTTCTTTACGTCTTTCTTTCAGAATGCGCTCCAGGCTGAGATCAGCAGATGTTACGGATTTCGCCGGATTGGCACGGGTAACTATCGCATTCAGATATGTCAATGCTTTTTCCGTATTGCCGATTTTAAAAGCAGCTTCCGCAGCATTCAAATAGACCTCGGATAAACGGAGAATACAAAGATCATTATCCTGTGGATTGACTGTAGAAACAGCATCGGTCACACTGCCCGATTTCCCCGGATATTTAATCAGATATTTCGGTTGACCTTTGGCAGCTACAGGCAATGTATCCGCAACGGCATTTTCCGGCAAATGAGGAAATACATGGCGCACATCTTCAGGGTCTTCATTCAGCAAATCCAAATAAGCCTTTGTCAGAATCAGGTTATTCCAATCTTTCACATTATCGGCATACACCATCGGCGCCCCTTCTCCTCCCGAACCGCCTGAAGGTTCAGACATCGTAAAATAGAATTCAAACAAAGACTCAGAGTTAAAGTCTTTTCCCCATACAGAAGGATATTCGTCATGAGTAAAAAGCCGGTAAATTCCCCCATTGTCATTGATTACTTCTTCTGCACATTTCAATGCATTTTCATTGTCATTCATATACAGATACACTCGGGAAAGCAAAGCTTTCACACTCCAATAATTCATATAGGCATCGTGTTTTTCCTTTGTCAGTCCTCCCAATGCATCGTTCAAGTCCTTTAGCACCTGTTCGTAACATTGTGCCACTGTGTTACGTTCCGGAACATGATCCTCCAAGGTGGTCTGAATCTCAATAGGAACTCCTAAAGAAGCCCCATTATCCAAAGTATAAGGCATACCGAACAAACGGGTCAGATCAAATAAAGCCAATCCTCTCATTGCCAGTGCCTCCGATTTGATCCGTGCCACTTCTTCCGGCTTGGCATTTCCCGCATTTCCGGCATCCAACTTTTCTATCAGACTGTTAGCCTGATGGATCACTTTATAGGGTTGGTTCCAGACAAGGGTTATATTAAAATTATCATCCGCCGTAACATCAAAGAAATAGTAAGGAGAAACCCTGCGGCCTGCTCCTTTATTAATACGTGCCTGCACATCTTCTCCACGACAATCAGCATAATAAAGATAATTATCACCATAATAACTATGTGCGGATGCTAATCGGTATATACCATTCAATGCCACCTGTGCATCATCTATATTTTTAATGGCATCATCACTGGGAACTGCCGTAGAAGGATCTGTATTCAGCCAATCAGCAGTACACGAAACAAACATCAATGATACAGCCGCAACAATCGATAAATATATTTTTTTCATTTCGTTCTAATTTAAAGGAGATTCATTAAAATGAGACTTCTATTCCAAAACTGTAAGTACGCATAGGAGGTGTTTCACAAAATACTTCACCGGAAACAGGTACTTCCGGATCATACTGGTCCCACTTTGCCCACGTCAACAGGTTACTGCCTGAGAAGTACAATCTTGCTTTACTGACACCCAGTTTGGTCAGCCACTGATCCGGCAATGTAAAGCCCAAAGTCAAGTTCTTTACACGTAAATGATCCGTGCTATGTACATAACGGGATGAATTCTGCGGTCCTGCCGCCTGGCCAAGTACAAATCGGGGTACATCCGTCACATCACCCGGCTTTTGCCAACGATCCAATTCATAAATGGGCAAGTTATAGTTCTGCTCTTTTGCACCGTCGGTTTCATTATAAGTTCCGGTTTTGTCAAAAGAATATCCTCCTAAAGAATAAGTCAATGTCAATGCCAGATCAAACCATTTGTAATTCACGATATTGGTAAAACCTCCTGAAATCTTCGGATCCACAGACTTATAAGGAATTGCCTGTGCTGCAGAAGCGTCAGTAGTCACTGTTCTGTCATAATTGCCATTTGCATCCTGTGTATTCATATAGTACAAAGCTTTTCCTGTCTGAGGATCAACCCCCGCATATTCTTTCACATAGAAGGTAGAATACGGCAACCCCACTTTATGAATAAACCAGCTTCCCTCGATAGACTGGTCCAATTTACCATCCAATGATACAATCTTATTTTTATTGTGGGTCATATTCAAAACAGAAGTCCAATTAAAGTTGTTACCGGCAAAGTTTATGGTACGCAGTTCCAGTTCCCAACCTCTATTATTCAGTTGTCCCAAGTTCCCCAAATAATTTTGGAAACCGGTAGTGCTACTGATAGGACGATTGTAAAGCAAATCTTTCGTATCGCGATTATAATATTCCAAGCTGACAAAAATACGATTGATAAATGCCAGGTCGAGTCCCAAATTCAAGTTATAGTTCTTTTCCCACTTAAGGTTCGGGTTCGGTAATGCCGATTCATAAGATCCACCACCTCCCATATAATTCTGCCCGTAGGAATAAAGTCCCATATATCCGTAAAGAGCACCCGGCTGATTACCATTCACACCATACGAGGCACGTATCTTTAAATCACTCAGCACACTCTTTATAGATTGCATAAATTTTTCCGCACCTACATTCCACATACCGGATACAGACCAAAAATTTCCCCAACGGTTCTCGGGTGACAGGCGTGAACTGCCGTCACGACGGAAGCTACCGGCAATATAGTAACGGTCATCATAATCATAGTTGATACGGGATACATAAGAAATCATTCTTGAATCCTGAGTAGAAGACACAAAGCTGTTCAATGATGCTGCATTATCCGGTTCCACCAAATAATCTGAAGGAAGTTTGGATTTATCCCCCATTGCTTTGTCAGTCTGATAATTTTCAATTTCATAAGCTACCAACGCATCCACATGGTGTAATTGTGCTATAGTCGTATTATATCCCAATGAAGTGGAAGAAATCAATTTACTATATTCTATAAATCCCTTTGCCGTCTGTGCATCACTACCACTTTTAGCTCCGGCTCCACTCAACGGATTCCAATAACGGGAATCTTTCTGAATATTATAATCATAGCTAAGCGTTTCTTTCAATTTCAACCCTTTGATAATATCTATCGAAGCATAGCCTGTAGAAAACATACGTGTCATGCGGGTACGGTTATAATCTGTACGGATATCACGCAACGGATTCACATTGCTACTGGGATATGATCCTACATAATTCCCTTCAGCGTCACGTACCGGAAAAGACGGAGTGGTATTCAAAGCCACACAAAGGAAAGGATTAATAGATGATCCACGCTCCTCATTCATTTCCTGATTTAATTGAGAGAACATCACATTGGCGCCCACTTCCCCACGGGAACCTACCTTCTGGGTTACATTCAAACGAGCTGTATATCTGTCCAGATTAGAATTTTCCACCAAACCCTCCTGACGGTTAAAACCCAATGAAGAATAGAACGTAGTCTTGTCATTGCCTCCCGATACGGACGCTTCATAACTTTGATGATGTGCCGTACGCATCAATTCTTTTCTCCAGTCAGTATATCCCAGTTCCGGAATGGAGGCATAATCATTGATATGTAAATCGGCATATTCGGTGGGCGATGCCAATCCCGCCTCCGGATTCTTGGCTATTTCATCTTGTTGAAAGTTCATCAAACCTTCATAAATTAACTCTCTACGCTGCTCCCCATTCAACGTCGGGCGGAATTCCACAGCAGCATTAGAAAAGCCTCCATCCATTTTTAATGTAGCCTTAGCACGTCCTTTTGTACCTTTTTTAGTGGTTATCAGAATCACACCGTTTGCCGCACGTGAACCATATAAAGAAGCCGCCGCCGCATCCTTTATGACTGTTATATTGATAATAAACAAACAGACATATTAAAGATGAAAATAAAATCCAAATAAGTACAAGCAAATAGGCTTTATATCAGACATTTATAAAGAAATCGTTTCTTTCAGTTTTTTTCGCTATTTTCTGTTAATTAGTTCTTTTTGGGTACATTTTTGTTCCTTGTTTGTTTCTTGATTTCGGTTTTAATTCGTACATTTGCATACGAAAAAGAACGAATGAAAGAATACGATTATGCCACGAATAAAGAAGCCTAAAAAAGTAAAAGAGCCCATCCGTCTTCGGATGAAGGATTTGTCCGATGGCAGCAAAAGTCTGTATCTGGATATATACCGCAATGGCAAGCGGACATATGAGTACCTGAAGCTGTATCTTATCCCGGGAACGGACAACAATACCCGTCGGCAGAATGAAATAACAATGGCCGCTGCGAATGCCATCAAGTCGAAACGCATTATCGAACTGACCAGCGGCGAAGCGGTATCGTGAACCATACAGATAAGGTTTATCTGCTGGACTGGATGCAAACCTATTTGGAGTACCAAGAGAAACGCGACAAGAAAGGCATCGGTCAAATCAAGGCCGTTACCCATATCCTGAAAGAATATGCAGGGGAAAGGTTTTTGTTGGATCGGGTTGACCTCGCTTTTTGCCAAGGCTATATCGACTACATGCTGACGACCTTCCGCCCTAAAGGAAAGCCGATAGCAGCATCTACACGCAATACCTATTATCAGATATTCAACGGTGCCCTGAACACTGCCGTCCGGGCTAAACGGTTGTTGAGAAATCCGTTTAATGAAATGGAAAAATCGGAGAAGCCCAAAATGCCGGAGAGCGTGCGGTCCTATATGACCATCGAAGAGGTACGGGCGTTGATTGCCACTCCGGTACAGGATGGGAGGGTTAAAAACGCTATCTGTTTTCCTGCTTCTGCGGACTGCGTATCAGCGATATTGTCGGCCTGAAATGGAAGAATGTCTTTGTCGATAACGGCCAATACCGTCTGGCGGTGGCTATGCAGAAGACCAAAGAACCGATTTACCTGCCACTCTCCAACGAGGCGTTGAAGTGGATGCCGGAGCGTGAGGACAAGGCGGCGGATGACCATGTGTTCAGCTTGCTTCAAACATCAACCAGTATCTCAAGCCGTGGGCCGAAGCGGCCGGAATCACCAAGCGTTTTACTTTTCACACGGCCCGGCACACATTCGCGACCATGATGCTGACGCTCGGTGCGGATCTCTATACCGTATCGAAGCTGCTTGGTCATACCTCCGTGAGAATGACACAGGTGTACGCCAAAATCATCAACCAGAAAAAAGACGAAGCAGTCAATTTGGTCAACGGGCTATTCGACTGATGTAGTTATACATGTCAAATTCAATTTACAGGTAAATATTTCCGGCTTTTCTCCGACTTTTCAAATAGTCGAAGTAATGCCACTATTATAATAAGTATAAACCCATAAAAACAATTCGACATGAAAGGACAAAACAACAGGTCCTCTCTTTTTTTGAAGGGAGACCACATCTGCACCACTTCGCTACGGAACAGGATGTAGCGGAAGAATTTTACGAATTGCTCTCCGAAGCGAGGGAGCTTTATCTTCAAGACGTCATGGCAGGCGGCAAACGGTATGGCCGCTATGTGGATGACTTTATAAACAGTCACCGGTACATCGACTGCAACAGTGCGGTTTGCAGGAATTGCCATGAAATGAACATCCATATCATCAGAGGGCTGTTGATCGATTGCACAAGTCTCGTCAAAAGCCTCTTTACCGCAGAAACATTTTCTTTCGAGGAGTGCATGGCCTTGAAACGAAAGTACGACATTGCCGGAGTATGGTTCGGCTCTTCACGTATAGAAGATTCCAGAAACGATCCACCTCTCTCCTTCGGTTGTAATTTTTCCCGTGAACAGATGACAGGTATTGTGGCTTGCGCCAACGCTTATCATCTGTTTTGCGTTTCCACACTCCGCATCGAGGACATGGAAGCGCTTTTTGCCTGCAAGAAGGGCTTCTGCATACGTGTGAACAATATCCGCCATGTGGCGGTCCTGTTCGACGCGTTGCTCGAAACACCTTCATCCTGCCTCACTGGCAGTCGGTTCTCGACAAGGGGCGGTTCCTGTTGTCCAAAGACGGCACAAGATACGTTACCGCTTCAAGCCTCTCGTCCGCCCTGTCTGCGGCGAGGAACAACATTACATCGGCAAACCTCGGCATACGAAAAGCGTCAGCCGACTGAAAATATGACACGAAGTGCCAAAAAGCCAAGTATGTGAAAGATAAAACAGTGACAGTTGCCGTGATACGTGCATAGTATCACGCCGGTATTTCCGGCTGTCCGGTTCACATCACATAACTTTGACCTCCGTTAGCGCGCTGCATAACGGAGGTAACTCTCCATTGTCTAATTTTAACATGTATTTTATGCAAAACAGAACAACATTCATGGAGCGGTTGAGCGAACGGCTGACCGCCATAGAAGCGGTTCTCAAGAAGTTGGAACCGGTGGAAGGTCTGTTGGAGCGTGTGGCTTTGCTGGAAAATACCATTTACACGACCAAGAAGGTCTTCACTTTTCAAGAGGCGTGCATGTATATCGGCGTGTCCGAAAGTATGTTGTACAAACTCACATCGAACAAGGAAATCCCGCACTACAAGCCTCGCGGCAAGATGCTCTACTTTGCGAAGGAAGAGCTGGACGCGTGGCTCTTGCAAAACTACGAACCTACGGTGGACGATGCCATGCGTATGGCGACGGAAGTGTCCGCAACCCAACCGTTCTTTAACCAGAAGCGCTATGGAAAACGAAAAAAGAACTGACCGTAACTCGTGGGCGGAGCTGGACGAGAACCGCCTGTCGGATATCCTCACTGCATCGCAAATAAAGGCCACGGACACCTACGAGACTCCGCCCCAGATTATATGGATTGACAACTCCACCATAGCGACGCTCGGTAATTTCAGCGCTTCGACGGGTAAGGCGAAGGCGAAAAAGACGTTCAACGTCTCGGCCATCGTCGCCGCGTCGCTGGCGGGCCGGCAGGTCTTGAACTATCGGGCGCACCTGCCCGAAGGCAAACGCAGGATTCTGTACGTGGACACTGAACAGAGCCGTTTCCATTGCCACAACGTATTGGAACGCATTCTCCGCCTGGCGGGGCTGCCCACCACGACGGACAACGAGAATCTCGATTTCATTTGCCTGCGGGAATACACTCCTGCCGTCCGTATCGGGGTTATCGACTATGCCTGCGTCAGAACAAGGGGTATGGGCTGGTCATCATAGACGGCATCCGCGACCTGATGCTCGACATCAACAGCACCAGCGAATCGGTGGAGGTCATCAACAAGATGATGGAGTGGTCGTCGAAATACGACCTGCACATCCATTGTGTGCTACACCTGAACAAGGGCGACAACAATGTGCGCGGCATATCGGTACGGAAATGAGCAATAAGGCGGAAACGGTGCTGGTCATCACCAAAAGTGCGGAGAATCCCGTTATCAGTGAAGTTCATGCGCTGCATATCCGCGAGAAGGAGTTCAAACCGTTCGCCTTTTCCGTTGATGACGAAGGGTTGCCGGTCATGGTGGATAACTATTCGTTTGACGGCAGTGTAAGACCGAAAGCCCGGAGCAGCTTCATGGATTTGTCCATCGAACAGCACCGGGAGGCACTTTCCGCCGCTTTCGGGGACAGGCCCATCAAAGGTTTCGAGAACGTGCTGCAGGCCTCATGGCTTCCTATGAGGCTATCGGTTCAAACGGGGACGCAGCGTCATGATAAAACTGCTGCAATACCTGACGGAAAACCTGAAGCTGATCGTCAAACGGGACAAGCTCTTTTATTACGATGTGACCCGACCGAAGCCCTGCTTTTCGACGAAGAATGCGAGGAAGCGGAAGGTGAAAAATAATTTAGTTTACTTTGGTCCGGGTATATATAGGAGAAAAACCAAAGTAAACTGTTTTTTGAAAACAAGTGAAAAGAAAATGACATGACCATAGCGGAAGCAAAACAACTGCGTATCGTGGACTATCTCGCCAGTCTCGGCTACCATCCCAGAGTGTGATATCAAAACAATACTGGTAATCTGTCACCGCTGCGCGATGAACGCACTCCGTCGTTCAAGGTCAACGACCGGCTCAACGAATGGTATGACTTTGGCGCAGCGACGGGCGGCGACCTTGTGGAACTGGGCAAATACCTGTACCGGACGAACAGCGTGAGCGAAGTGCTTGCCTGTATCGGGAGACATGAAAATGCTGCCCCGATACAAAGAGTGCGGATTCCGGGGACAACACCCCGTCCCGTCGAAGCTGACATGAAGGACGTGCTCGTCGTGCCGTTGCAGCACCATGCGCTACTCTCGTACCTTCATTCCCGTGGAATCGACGGGGACATCGGCCGCATGTTCTGCCGGGAGGTCCATTATGAATTACGTAAACGGCGCTACTTCGCTCTTGCCTTCGGCAACGCGGCGGGCGGGTACGAGGTGCGCAATCCTTATTATAAGGGCTGTATCCGGTGTAAGGACATCTCTGTCATCAGGCAATCTCATGGTGAAACACAGAACCGTGTTTGCGTGTTCGAGGGCTTCATGGACTTTCTCTCTGCCGTGACGCTGAAACAGGCGGGTGATGATACGGTCTGCATCGACGCACCTTGTGATTACCTCGTGATGAACTCGGTGAACAACCTGAAAAAGCATTGGAACACTTGCAGGTGTACGAGGAAATCCACTGTTATCTCGACAATGATCTCGCAGGCAGAAAACGGAAGAGACCATCGCCGGCATGTATGGCGGGCGTGTACGCAACGAAGCACCCCGTTATCGCGAATACAAGGACCTGAACGATTACCTACGCGGAAAGAAACGGTAAGGCATCATCGTTACCCTTTCCCTTGAAAGCTCTCCTCCCGGAGGCTTTTTTATGCCCGATTTTTCTGCTTCGATACCTCAAAGTATGAAATTAAAGTTCAATTTTAGTGTTTCAAACTTATTTCTATGTAATAAAATACTGTTTGATATAAAGAGTTTTTGTTACATCAAATATAATATTTTTCTTTGCAACCGTACTTTTAAAGTTCAATTAAAGTTTAATTTCATACTTAAAACAGATGGGTTCATACTTTATATTCGCCC
>ENA-OQDE01000177-OQDE01000177.1-human-gut-metagenome-genome-assembly--contig:-NODE-177-length-41187-cov-6.319825_pt1 | contig 41187 bp, 43 predicted proteins | sample MGYA00242768_ERZ504595 | MGnify/ENA primary metagenome ERZ504595 (study PRJEB26092, sample SAMD00036307) | human gut metagenome | host: Homo sapiens | study: EMG produced TPA metagenomics assembly of... | reverse complement strand
TCCGGCGGCCCGGACGCGCTGCGTCCGAAACCGAGGGGCAGGCCCAGGCGCGAAATCCAAGCCGAGGCCGGCTCCCACAAGGGAACAGCTCCTTGAGGAGGAGAACGCGTACCTCAAGGCGAGGGTCGCGTACCTGGAAAAAGTCGACGCCCTGCTGGCGTGGAGATCGGCAACCGGGACAGAACGGTGATCGTCTCCATGCTGGCGGGGCTGGGACATCGGCTCCGGCACCTGCTCAGGGCGGCCGGACTGGCGAAAAGCACGTATTACCATCTTCTGTCGCATCCGGCCGCCGTGACCCGGCCGGACATCGAGCCGATGGTCGCCGAGATATTCGCGCGCACGCCCAACGGGTGCGGCCACCGGCAGATACGCATGTGCCTCGTGCACGAGTTCGGGGTGCGGGTGAGCCACAAGAGCGTGCTGAAGGTCATGAGGCGCATGGGCCTGGAATGCCGGATACGCAGGCCGAACCCGTACCGGAAATACAGCTCGTACCGGGGCGAGACGGGCGCGAGGGCGGAGAACCTGCTGAACCGCGACTTCACGGCCGACCGGCCGTGGGTGAAGCTGGGCACGGACGTCACCGAGTTCAGGTCGCCGACGGCAAGGCGTATCCGGCTCCCGTATACGACATGGGATCCAAGGAGATCGTGGCCCGGGACGTCAGCCGGCATCCCGACATGGCCCAGCAGCGGCGCCTGCTCGCCATGCTCGAGGAGAAGCTGCCCGAAGACGCCGACCCGATCCCGCACTCCGACATGGGCTGGCAGTACCGGCACCAGTGGTGGCGCGACCGGCTCGCGGGACTGAACATCCGCCAGTCCATGAGCAGGAAGGGCAACTGCATCGACAACGCCGCGACCGAGCAGGTGTTCGGCCACCTCAAGGACGAGTTCCACGCCGGACGCGAGTTCGCCTCATACGAACAGTTCAAGAACGAACTGGACGCGTACATCATCCACTGGAACACCAAACGCCGCCAGATACGACTGGAGGGACACACCCCGGAGGAATTCCGGAACATGTCCCTCACAGCCTAATCAGGTACCCTTAATAAACCACGTCCAACAATCGGGGCGCAGTTCAGGTATTCCAGTCAGGACCTTTTCGTGTTCTTGCTCCCCTCTCTGAGAGGGAGCCAGAGTAAGGTAACGGCCTACTTCATCTTGCGCAGTCGAGGTTCGGCGGATTCCTTGGCACCAGTGATGCGGTACACGTCGAACACGCCATCAATCTTGCGCACGGCTGCCAGCAACGAGTTGAGATGCTGCGGATCGGCCATTTCGAAGCTGAACTGGCTGGTGGCCACGCGATCGGAACCGGTGGCGATCGTACCGGAAATGATGTTCACGCCATGGTCGGAAAGCACACGTGTCACGTCCGAAAGCAGGTTTCGTCGATCCAGCGCCTCGACCTGAATCTTGACCATGAACAGGCCCTTGGTGCTGGTCCATTCGACTTCGACCACACGCTCAGGCTGCTTGTTTTTCAGATTGATCATGTTCTGGCAGTCGGTGCGGTGCACGGATACGCCTGATTACGGGTGATGAAGCCGATGATATTGTCACCGGGCACCGGCATGCAGCAACGGGCCAGCTTGATCCACACATCGCCCACGCCCTTGACGGACACGCCGGTGGAGCTGCTGGAGGCCTTGCGTTCCATGGGCTTCAGCGGCAGGACTTCCTGCTCGACTTCCTCATCGACCTCGTCGGCACCCGCATCCTTGACCAGATGCGAGATGACGTTCTGCGTGGAGACCTGTCCGTCACCAATGGCGGCGAACACGGCGTCCGCGTTCGGGAAGTTAAGGTCGTCGGCCACACCCACCAGTGCTTCGGGCGTAAGCAATGTGTTGACCGGCAGATTGCGCTTGCGCATCGCGCGGGTCAGCTCGTCGCGGCCCTCCTCGATGGCTTCAGTACGACGCTCCTTGGAGAACCACTGACGAATCTTGTTGCGGGCCTTCGGGCTCTTGACGAAGCTCAGCCAATCGCGTGACGGGCCGGCTGTATCGGATTTGGACGTCAGAATTTCGACGGTATCGCCATTATCGAGCGTGGTGTCGAGCGGCACCAAACGACCGTTGACGCGCGCGCCCATCGTACGGTGGCCCACTTCGGTGTGCACGGCGTACGCGAAGTCGACCGGCGTGGCGTGAGCGGGCAGGGATACGATTTTGCCTTTCGGCGTGAACACGTAGACTTCGGACGAGCCAAGGTCTTCCTTGAGCGAGCCCAAGAATTCGTTGGAATCAGGGGTTTCGCTGGTCCAGTCGGCGAGCTGCTGAATCCATTTGAGGTTATCGACCTCGGAAAGCTCCTGATTGTTTTCATCACGCTTTCGATCGGACTTGTCCGGCGAGCTCAGGGCGCGGCCGGCCTGGCCGTTTTCCTTGTATTTCCAGTGCGCGGCGATGCCGAATTCGGCGCGGCGGTGCATGTCCCAAGTGCGAATCTGGATTTCGACCGGCTTGCCACCGGGGCCCACCACCGTGGTGTGCAGCGACTGGTACATGTTGAGCTTCGGCATGGCGATGTAGTCCTTGAATCGGCCGGGAACCGGGTTCCACCGCGCATGCACGGCACCAAGCGCCGCATAGCAGTCCTGAATGGTGTCGACGATGATGCGCACACCGACCAAATCGTAGATGTTCGCGAAATCATGGCCGCGCACGATCATCTTCTGGTAGATGGAGAAGTAATCCTTCGGGCGTCCGGTGACGTATGCCTTGATGTTCTGCTCGTCGAGATCCTCGTTGATCTCCGCCAGAATCTGCTTCAGGTACACATCGCGCTGGCCGGCTCGGCGAGCCACCAGCACCACGATCTCGTTGTAGATCTTCGGGTAGAGCACCTTGAAGCTCAGTTCCTCGAGCTCCGTCTTGATGGCGTTCATACCGAGTCGGTTGGCCAAAGGTGCGTACACGTCAAGGGTTTCACGCGCCTTCTTCTGGGCGGACGTGGTCTTCACATAGCGCCAGGTGCGAGCGTTGTGTACGCGGTCGGCGAGCTTGACCACCAAGGTACGCACGTCGCGCTCATGGCCACCACGAGTTTGCGAATGGTTTCGGCTTGGGCGGAATCACCCACTTCAAGCTGACTCAGCTTGGTAACGCCATCGACCAGACCGGCCACGGTGTCGCCGAATTCGGCGCGGCATTGATCCAACGTATAGTCGGTGTCTTCCACCGTGTCGTGCAACAGGCCGGCTGCCACCACGATCGGGCCCATGCCAGATCCGCGAGAATCTGGGAAACGGCCAGCGGGTGGATGATGTACGGCTCGCCAGACTTGCGGCGCTGGGCGGAGTGCTGGATGACGGCACGCCGGTAGGCACGGTCAAGAATGGACAAATCCTCATCGGGGTGATGGGACTTGCACACCTTCTTGATTGGATCCAGCGGATTGAGCGGATCGGCACTGATCTCACAACCCAACTTACGGGCGGCGTACTGCTCGCCATCAATCTCTGCCATGCCAGTCACCTCCCTCGTCATGAAGTTCATTGTAGCCGCGAACCGGAGCCTTGTGCATTCACCTGTTCGCCATCATTGGTTCCACAACCGTTGTTGCCGTCATCACCTTAGTCATTCAACCGGCCTAATCCGGTCAGGACGCCACTCCCGTCGAACCGAACCCGCGTTCGGCGCGATCGGATCCGGGCAGTGTCTCGGCCGGGATGAACCGAGCCTCAACATACCGCTGAATCACCAATTGAGCGATGCGATCGCCCGGATGGAAGACGGCGGTGTGCTTCGGATCGAGGTTGATCAGAGGCACCTTGATCTCGCCACGGTAGCCGGCATCAACGGTGCCAGGCGCGTTGAGCACGGTGACGCCCTGCTTGGCGGCCAGCCCGGAACGCGGATGCACCAACGCCACGTAGCCCGCAGGTAGGGCGATGGCCACGCCGGTGGGAACCAGTGCCCGTTCAAAAGGCTTCAGCGTCACATCGACGGTGGTGATGAGGTCGGCACCGGCATCGCCCGCGTGGGCATAGTGCAGCTGGGCCGGATGTTCGGGGTCGAGGCTCTTGACCAGGACCTCGGTGGATTCGGGCTCGTTGTAGGTCTCGTCGAACGCCATCAGGCGGCGCACTCCTCACACACCGGCTGGCCATCCTCGTCCGTGTAGGCGAGCTGGCTGCGATGCTTGACCAGGAAGCACTGCGAGCAGATGAACTCGTCACCCTGCATGGGGATGACGGTCACCGAGGAATCCTCGTTGCTCAAATCGGCGCCCGGCAGTTCGTAGTCTTCGGCGATGGCGTTCTCATCGTCGTCGATGTCGCTCGAGGCGTTCTGCGAGGACTTCCCCAGCGCCTGCAGCGATTCCTCGTCCTCATCCTTGTTGCGGGGGGAATCATAATCCTGAGCCATCATGGTCCTTTCGTCGTCTTTGGTTCGTAAGTCGATATATATAGCACGGTCAGCGCCGTACTCGCCCATAGAATACACGATTTGAAATACTCGTAAAGTTCGACACGTGGGGCATACTTAAAAGAAGTAATGTCTTTGCGACGGAAAGTGGTGCGAATATGCCAGATGATCGGCTTGAAAAAGCCCGTTTCGTGCGCGTGAGCAAGACGGGGGACCTCGTATTCTCCCTTGGCGGCAGGGAAATGGCTGTGAGCGTGGACGACACGCTCGAACGGGCGATTCTTGAGGCCAAGCAGGTCAGAAGCGAGATGCGACAGGCTCCCCAGCCGCATCAGCAGTCCACTTTGCCGATTTCCCAGATACAGTCGCTGATTCGCGCCGGTGCCGATCCGGCCCGTGTCGCGGAGAAATATCATCTGAGCGAAATGCTGGTACGTCGTTTCTCCATGGCTGTGGAGACCGAGAAACAGTATGCCATCGAACAGTTCCTTGCCGTGGCGGCACCCAAAGACAGCAGGGTGCGCACCATCAGCGAACTGGTGGAACGCACGCTGGCCTCTGCGGGAATCGGCATGGAATCAGTGACCTGGAAATCCACCCGACGTGGACTTGAGCCTTGGCGCATCGTGGCGATATTCACTTCCGCGGGCCGTGAGATCCATGCCGAATGGACGTGGAATATGCACGACAATTCCGTGATGAGCCTGAACAATGCCGCTCGAAAACTGCTCGGCGAACAGAATCCGGAATCAGCCACGGATTCCAAACTCAAGCCGACGATTCCCGAACTGCCCGGCGACTCCGTACGCTCCGCGCGTATCGAGCGCGCCGTGTCTGCTTGGGCGGCTCCTACGCCTTCGATTCCGGCCGCACGGCCTGCCGCAATCCGGCCCTCTGTCACTTCCACAGGTTCCATGCCCCCAGTGGATCTATCCACGTCCATCTCACCGGCCACGACCCAGGCTCATGGCACTACGGCCCCCAGTCCGGTCTCTTCGCAGACCGCCGGATCTGTTTCGCCATCTGCCGCAGGATTACAGCAATCGCCTGCCACGGCACCAGAGCAGGGCTCTGACAATGTTTCGGACAAGACCATACGGAGTGGCCCCAATGCACAGCTAGTAGCCACCGAGCAGGAGCGGGCGGCCGAATCCGCCGCCACCGAACATGAGGCACCAGCCAAACCGGCCAAGCGTAAATCAGGACGTTCGGCCGTACCAAGCTGGGACGAGATTCTGTTCGGAGACTGAATTTCCGAATCAGGCCATATCGATCAGGCAGGGAATATCCATTTCCAATGCTGTTTGGGAGCCATGCACGCTCGGCAGGTGGGTGGCCTTGTCTCCTTGCGTACGCGAATCGACGAGGGTCACGGCTCCCGCTGCCTGCACGACCACATCGCCGAGCATTGGCCGGACTCGCTCGCAGACCGGTCCAAACAATCCGTCCGCGATGGCCTCATCCTTGGTCCGCACCAAGCTCGGTCTTGCAGACAATCGCGCCACCGGCAAGCTATATCCTCAGGTCGTTCATCCGGCTCGGCATACAGCATCAGCGAGCGCGGCTCCCCCCCGACCAGTGACACGCCTCGGGTGAGCTGCGGTTCAACGGCGATGTCAATCCGCTGGTCCATGTCGGTTTGCACCATGCCGTGGTCGGCTACGATGACGATCAGCGTGCCTTTGGGTGCGCTGCGTTTCAGGAGCGCGAGCTGGGCGTCGATATGTTCGAATGCGGCCACCCAGTGTTCGGAATCCCACCCGTAATTGTGGCCGACTTTGTCGGCGTCACGGATGTACAGGTAGGTCAGGCCGGGGGTGCGGGAGGCGCGTGCGGCGGCCAGCACACGATCGCGTGGGGTGACGTTGCTTGATAGTCGGTGCCTCGCAATGCGGCTTCGGTCAATGGCGATTTGGAGAACTTGGGCAACCCCGAGCTCGTGACGCGCACCTCTTGAGCCGCAAGTTTCTCGAACACCGTCTCCTCGCGCTGCAGGTCGAGCGGATCGACCATGGGCGGCACAGGAATGTGCGGATTGGCTGGTTTGGGTGCCAGCGCGTCTTTGAACTGGATGAGTTGGATGAGCTTATGGCTGGCGGGTTCGAGCTGCGTATAGCCCGCCATTGCGGTCAGTCCCGGGCAGGTTCCGGTACCGAATGCGCCATGGCCGCCACAGTGGTGCTTGGAGCGCAGGTAGCGATGGGACGCTGATTGGCGCTTTCGTTCATCAGCGAACGCAGATAGGGCGCGTGGCCGAGGCGCATGGCGAGGTTCCAGTAGCCCAGGCCGTCCACGAGCACCACGATGGCCGATTCGGCATCGGGCAGCCCCAACGCGCGCTGGCATGCCTTGGGATCGGCGTGGACCTTGGTGGGGGCCGGATGTCCGATGGCGGCGGACAAGGCGGGCAGCACGGCGGACAGGTGCAGTGCTCCCCCACGCCGATCGGCCGGGGCGTCATCCCCATAGCCCACTGTGGGCACCAGCCGCAGCAACTCGTCCATATCCGGCGTCTCAACACTCATAGTTGCCCATTCAAGTAGCACCCCTCCCCTTGGCTCAGTGCGCAGAGAACGGTTCTCAATAACAACTGTGCGCTCCAACGCACATAATCAAACAAACGCACATCGACTGAAACACTGGAATCACGCCGTTTTATCGGCAAACATGTGCGATTGGCGCACCGAAACCAGCGCACAGTTGTTATCGAGAACCGTTCTCTGCGCACTGTTTCGCGCCCTCCCGCTAATATGGGGGCGTTCGAAAGGGAGTTTCATGGCATCACACCGCAAACCGTCCGCGCAAACCTATGATCCGCGCACGGTCAAGGAGCATATCGTCGAGACGCCGCTGAACGAGGAGATGAGCAAGTCCTTCCTCGAGTATGCGTATTCGGTGATTTACGCACGCGCACTGCCCGATGCGCGCGATGGCTTGAAGCCGGTGCAGCGCCGCATCGTCTACCAGATGGGCGAGATGAATCTGACTCCCGACCGCCCGTATATGAAGTCCGCCCGCGTGGTGGGCGAGGTGATGGGCAAGCTCCACCCGCACGGTGATTCCGCGATCTACGAGGCCATGGTGCGTTTGGCACAGCCGTTCGCGATGCGTCTGCCGCTGGTGGACGGCCACGGCAACTTCGGCTCGCTGGATGACGGCCCTGCGGCCTCCCGTTACACCGAGGCCAGGCTTGGCCCGGCCGCTCTCGGCATGAACGCGGATATCGATGAGGACACCGTCGACTTCACGCCGAACTATGACAACAAGCTCAAGGAACCGACCGTGCTGCCGGCCGCCATCCCGAATCTGCTGGTCAACGGCGGCTCGGGCATCGCCGTGGGCATGGCCACGAACCTGGCCACCCACAATCTGGGCGAGGTGGTAAACGCCGCCAAGTTCCTCATGGCGCATTCGGACGCCACCCTGGAACAGCTGATGCGTTACGTGCCCGGCCCCGACTGGCCCACCGGCGGCACGATCATCGGCCGCGACGGCATCCGTGAGGCCTATGCCACTGGCCGTGGTACGCTCACCACGCGCGCCGCCACGCATATCGAGCATGTCACGGCCCGCAAGCAGGCCATCGTGGTCACCGAGCTGCCGTACATGGTGGGCCCGGAGAAGGTAATCGAACGTATTTCCGACGGTGTGAAGAACCGCAAGCTGGAGGGGATTTCCGGCGCGTTCGATCTGACCGATCGTCATAACGGCACGCGTATCGTCATCGAGATCAAGACTGGTTTCGACCCGCATGCGGTTCTGGTGCAGTTGTTCAAGCACACACCGTTGCAAGACAACTTCGCCATGAACAACGTGGCGTTGGTGGAGGGCCGCCCGCACACGATGGGTCTGAAGGAGATGCTTCAGGTGTGGGTGGACCACCGCCGTGTGGTGATTCGCCGCCGCAGTGAATATCGCAAGAAGAAGGCGCTGGAGCGCCTGCACCTGGTCGAGGGCCTGCTGCTGGCCATGTTGGACATCGAGAGGTGATTCAGGTAATCCGCACCTCGGATGATGCGGATGCCGCGAAGAGCCGTTTGATGGTCGTTTTCGATTTGGACGAGGTCCAGGCTCAGTACATCCTCGACCTGCGTCTGCGCCGACTGACCAAGATGAACCGTATCGAGCTTGAGGCCGAACGCGATGATCTGAAGAAGCGTATCGAGGAGCTGACCCGGATCCTGGCCTCCGCCGAGGCGCTCGACCAGGTGGTCACCGACGAGATGGACGAAGCGGTCGCCAAGTGGGGCTCGCCGCGCCGTACCGTGCTGCTGGATGCCGACCCGGATGGCACGTTGACGCCGGTCGTGGCGCAGGGTGCCGGGGCTTCGGGCGTGTCCAAGTCCGCGCTCGAAGCGGTGAAGGCCGCCACTACGATCTCCTCCGCCGAAGCCGATGTGGCCGCAGCCGCAGCTGCGGCCAAGAAGACCGGCGAACAGTCCACGCTGACCGGAGCCTTGAAGATCGAGGACGAGCCGTGCGTGGTGATGATGAGCGCTACCGGTTTGATTGCCCGTACCACGCCAAGCGCGATGGACGTGTTCAATGCACGATCCACTTCCGATGAGCGTTTGAGAGACGATCAGATCACCACAATCTTCGAGACTTCCACGCGCGCTACGTATGGCTGGTCACGTCGGCCGGCCGCCTGGTGCTCGCGCATGTGGTTGATTTGCCTGCCTTGCCCGCTACCGCCACATTGTCGCTGAAGGGAGGAGTTCAGGCCGACGAACTGATCGGCATGACCGAATCCACCGATCCGATTCGCGGTGAGCGTGTGATTACGGCGATTGCCATGGAGCAGCCGACGTCCGGCAAGACCAGTGCCAAGGACGAGAGCGAGGATGGCGGGGCCGCCGAGGCCAAGCCGTTGCCGTCGCTGGCTATCGGTACCCGTAACGGTGTCATCAAGCGTTGGAATCGTGAGGCACCCACACCATGGATTCTTGGCCCGTCATTGATCTGAAAGATGGCGACGAAGTGGTATTCGCCGCCGTGGCCGAGGATGACGACCGTCTGGTGTTCATCTCCTCCGATTCCTCGCTACTGACCTTTGAGGCGAAGAACGTGCGCCCGCAGGGTCGTACTGCGGGCGGTATGGCCGGCATCAAGCTGGCCGAGGGCGCCGTGTGGCGGCCTTCAACGTGGTTCCCGCCGGCAAGGTGGCATGGACCTATGAAGAGGGCGAGAACGGCTTGACTTCCGGATCCGGTGCAGTGGTGCTCACCGTGGCCGGCGATTCCGATGCACTGCCCGGCACCGAAAACGGCGCGGCGAAGGTCACTCCGCTGGAAATGTACCCCACCAAGGGTCGCGCTACCGGCGGCGTGCGTTCCCAGCGATTCCTGAAGGGCCAGAACACGCTGATTCTTGCCTGGGTGGGCCTCTACCGTTGCACGCCTCTACATCCGCAGGCTCTCCGGTCGAGCTTCCCAAGCCCGATATGCGCCGAGACGGTTCCGGAGTAGACCTCGCCTCCCCCATCGCCTTCATTGCGTAACCTCAATTAAGCTCCCTCTGATGGGCCGAGCCGTAAAGCAAACACCCCAGTGGGGTGTTTGTAGGCGAGGAGCGAACGATAGTGAGCCAAACAATAGAGAAGAGACCCTAAACCCGGCCTACACTAAGCATTAAGGAGGTGGCGATGAGACTACTGGTTGCCGTATCCAATGAACCGTTGGCCCACGCCATTCATGGTGCCCTGCTTGCCGGTCGTCATGAGGTGTCTTTGGCAAGCACCGGTAGTATCGCGCTCGCCGCTGTCGCCAAGGAGTCATTTGACGCAGTGATTCTTGATGAATCCCTGCTCGGCATTTCCACCGAGCAGCTCATCGAATCCCTACGCAATGCCCGTGTCTCCGTCAAGATTCTGCTGCTGACTTCGACGCCACTCAGCAAAACCATTGGTGAAGGCAGCCGCTGGCGAGCGCTGCCTGACGAGTACGCCCCTATCGAAGAGACGCCCTACAGCTCCTTCAGCGCGAATTCACGCGCAAACAACTCAGATGCCGAAGCCGAACAACGCTCGGACAATGCCGCCGCTAGCGCACAAGCTAACGTACGACGCCCAGATGCCGCGCTGAGCAAACCATTCTCCGATGGCGAACTGCTCTCATACGTCGGCTCGCTTGCCACCGACTCCCCCGCCATGATCATTCGTGGCAATCTCACGTTGGACACCACGAATCACAAGGCCTACTACGCATCCACTCACAGCGCAATCTCACTGTCCCGTCTGGAATACAGTTTGCTTGAAGCGCTGGTCAAGGCTGATGGCCAGTTCGTCAACACCAGCGAGTTGGTCAAACTTATCGGCGGCCCATTCTTCGAGCAACAGGCTTACTCAAGAACGCCCTCTACACACTGGATAAGAAGCTCACCCGCGCCGGCCTCATCATGACCCAACGAGGCTCCAACTACCGCATTCGATAGCTGGGCTCAATCAGTACAGCCGCATGCCTTGGGGAACGGGGGTGAAGCCGGACTGGTGGAGGATGCGGGCGAAGGGGTGACGGGCGTTGAGGGGTTCGCCATTGATGTCGCTGAATGTCACGGAGCCGGTGCCATTGCGTTTGAGGCGTAGGCCAGTTCTGTGGCGGCCTTGCGCATTTGTTCGTCGGAATCATTGACAGCGGCTTCATGGCCGACCGATTGATCGAACGCTGTCAGGTGCTTGGCTTTGGCGGCCGCGTATAGTAGCGCGCCTTGCGCATTGAGCACGACCGTGGCTCCGATACGGCGTGCCGGTTTACCCGCACCGGCAGGCGCGTCCGGCCACGCGATGGCGGAGCCACTGAGATTTGCGGGGTCGAGCACACTCAATGCCACCACGGACTGGCCGCGATGCTCTGACGGATGACGCAACGCATCCACGGTGTCGCGCTCGGCAAATTGGGCCGCGCCGAAACCACGGACGAACATGCCTCGTACCAGTCGACCATGCTCCTCCATGCGATTCAATACCGGATACAACGCTGAGTAGCCACCCGGGATATTTTCCTTGTCAATCACCGGCTGCGCGATGACGCCATACCTGTCCAGCAACGTCTCGACCAGTGCGAGTGCCCGTTCGGTCTGGTCGGTGTCTTCGGCTTCAGCTTGACCGATTACGGCGGACCACAAACCTCCTAACGTCATATCCGTAGTGGCTCGGCGAATCGGAGCGACACGCCCACGACGACGTGATGTAGTGGATTTACGCGGGCTTGCTGCGCCTGCGGTTAATGCACGCACCGGCGCGAAGCTGGAATTGGTGACCTTACCTTGCCAGACCAAGCTCCACAAGGCATCCTTGAACTGCTGTTCGCTCCACTCTTGCGGAATGATTTCGCCGGTGTTTGGATTGATGTCCGGCTCCGCGGTCTCATTCCACGCACGTTTGGCGGCATCCATCAGTTGACGGGCATGGAACGCTCCCCCTGAGTCCAGTGCGGTCAGAATCGCTTCCGGCATGGTGGCGTCTGAGGCGTTCGATGTCGTACCATGTTCCACACCGCTGAACAATATTGAATCCGCCGGATAGAAAGCAACCTCACCGGGGTCCATCGCACTGGTTCCCCCGGTTTTTGAGCCGACCCAGACCACATCGCCGCTGGTCAGCAACTCATCCAGCAATGCAGGTTGGTAGTCTCGTACTCGTGCGGGGAATACTGCCGACTCCCAGAGTGCAGTGGGCAGTGATATGCCTCCAACTGCTCGATAACGCGCATGAGCCCGTCAGCACCTTCATATCGTTCGCCGCCGACCGGCCCGATACCTTGTCGGTCGATAAGAAACATCTGGAACGCCTCTGATTCTACTGGCTTGACTGCTTTACGCGCCTTGGCCAATGAGCGAGACCGAATACGGCGGAATACGTCCTTATGGAGCACTGTTGGCCTTGCTCGTCATCATCTACAAAGTGGCCTTGCAGCAACTCGCCTTTGGCAGCCAGCACATCCAGAGTGTGCACGGCATCCGTAGCATCGAGGTGTAGATCGGCTATGAGCTGATCGGCGGTGAAAGGACCATGGGTTTTGGCGTAACGGGTCACGCGACCAGTCACATCATCGTCGGCAAGCTCATTCCAGAAAGTGTGCTCCCCCAGTTCCTGTTCGACTTCGCGAATCACGTCCGGGTTGAGCACTTGTGCCATATCGGTGGTGCCGAGCAAGCGTTCGAGCACGTGCGGATCGAGAGACAGCAGTTGCGCGCTACGCTCGGCCTGAGGTTGGTCATACTGGTACATCACCACGCGACGAAGCCAAAGAGAATGTTCTCGGCGAAAGGCGATGGCGACTCGGTTTCCACGTCCTTCACGGTAATGGTGCCGGCTTGCAATCCGGTCATCACCTCGTTCAGGGCGGGCATGTCATACACGTCCTGCAAACATTCACGTGCAGTCTCCAACAGAAGCGGAAAGTTCTTGACCACGCGAGCCGATTGCAGGAGCTGTGCGGCTCGCAATCGCTGCTGCCATAGGGGTACGCGACGGCCTGGATCGGAACGAGGCATGAACAACGACCGAGCGGCGCACTCACGGAATCGAGCCGCGAATAATACGGATTCGCCCACCTGACGTTCTACATCCGTTTGAAGATCCTCGGAATCGAAAAGGAACAGATCCTGAGCGGGAATATGCCGTCGCCATCCGGCAGCTGGATGACGATGCCATCATCAGCGGCATATACCTGCCCGTCAAAACCATAACGCTGGCGCAGCCTGCGACTGATGGCCATGGACCACGGTTCATGAACACGGCGGCCGAATGGACTCAGCAGTACGATGCGCCAACCGCCGTCTTCATCTCGCGTGCGCTCCACAACGAGGGTTTGGTCGCTGGGAACCGTACCAGTGGCGGCTTGTTGTTCGGAGAGCAGGCGGGCCAAGTTGGTGATGGCGTTGGCATCTAGGCCGTCGTGGTGGAGACGGGTGAGGATTGTTGGGATGAAGGTTGGAACGGCTGACCCCTCTACGGCAGACCTCCCCTCAGTCCGCCTCATGTCTAGCCCGGCAGCGATTTCTCGGGTGAAACGGGCTATGGTACGGCTGAAACCGTAGTCGCGGCCGGAACCTTCGCCGTGCCAGAACGGTAGACGTGCGGTGCGCCCGGGAGCCGGCGTCACCACCACACGGTCGCGGGTGATGTCCTGAATCTGCCATGTGGAGGTACCCAGTGTAATGACATCGCCCACACGCGACTCATAGACCATCTCCTCATCCAACTCGCCGACGCGACGCTGGCCTTTGCCGGCGTCCGCCTCAGGCAGGACCACGGTGTACAGCCCTCGATCGGGAATCGTACCGCCAGAGGTAACGGCCACTTTCTGCGAACCGGGACGGGCGGAAATCAGGCCATTATCCCGATTCCATACCAGTCGCGGCCGAAAGGCCGAGAATTCTTCGCTGTTGTATTCGCCGGACATCATGCCGATTACCGCATCGAACATGTCACGTGGCAGTTCGGCAAACGGCGCAGCACGACGCACCGTGGCATACCAGTCATCAGCGTTCAAATCGTGCATCGCGGCAGCGGCCACGGTCTGCTGGGCAAGAATATCGAGCGGATTGCGCGGCACGGCCAATGGTTCTATATCGCCGGCAATCATGGCTTCCAGACTTGCGGCCCCAGTGACAATCTGCTGACGGGTGAGCGGGTAGAACAATGCGTGAGAGACGCCACCGACCTGATGATCGGCACGGCCTACACGCTGCAATCCGGAGGAGACCGACAACGGCGTATCGACTTGAATCACCAAGTCGACCGAGCCCATATCAATGCCGAGCTCCAAACTGGAGGTGGCCACCACGCAACGCAATTCACCACGTTTAAGCCGTTCCTCAATCATTTTGCGACGGTCTTTGGAAACCGACCATGATGAGCCATGGCGATGACATCATCGCCCTCATGTGAGCCGACAAGCATGGTGGTGGAGCCGACCACAGCATCGTAATGCGTGGAGAACCCTTCGCGGCCTTCCGGAGAGCCCAGATCCCGCACAGTGTCGGGATTGGTGCCATGCCGGGTCTGCGCATACAGATCGTTCAAGCGCGCAGTGAGTTTCTCAGCCACACCACGCGAATTAACGAACACCAATGTAGTGCGGTGCGCGAGAATCTCATCCAAAATACTGCGTTCCACCACGGGCCAAATGGAACCGGAGGTACGGTCGCCCGCCGCTCCAACCAACGCGGAGGAATCGAACGCATCACTCGCATCAGAATCGTCCCCAGAAGTGGAAGAAACATCTCTATCATCCACCGGCACAATGCCCCTGCGTTCAGCAAGTCGCTGCATGGCCGGCGTGACACCACTGATATGCGGAGCGGACCGTTCAGCATCCACGCCACCGACACGCTGCTTGGCATTCACGGACTGCAAATCACGCATGTTTTCCAACGGCTCAATCATGCGCAAATCCATTGCAGGCCGCCCACCGGGATTCACGATGGTAACCGGTTGCCCGCCGCCCAGGAATCGCGCCGCCTCTTCAGGCGGATTCACCGTAGCGGATAGACCAATGCGCTGCATATGACGATCGCCACGGCCAGCATCGACGGCGGCATCACCGCCCTCATCAGCATCCGCATCGATTGCATCTCGCTTGCGCGATTCCGCGACAAGGTTCTCCAGCCGTTCCAGACTTACCGCCAAATGTGCGCCGCGCTTGGTGCCCGCCACTGCATGAATCTCATCGACGATCACCGTATCGACAGTGCCGAGAATCCGCCCTGCCTTCGAAGTGAGCAACAAATACAACGATTCTGGCGTGGTAACGAGGATATCCGGTGGATGGGAGGCTATGCGTCGCCGCTCCTGTGCGGTGGTGTCGCCTGAACGAGTGGCGACCGCGATCTTCGGCACGGGCAGCCCTTGCGCCTCGCATTGTGCAGCAATGCCCTCCAAAGGCTGTTCTAGGTTCTTGGCCACATCGGCCGCGAGCGCCTTTAACGGCGAGATATACAGCACACGCACACCGGCACGCCGCGTGCGTGGCACGGTCATCAATCGGTCGATGGCTGAGAGAAACGCGGCCAATGTTTTACCGGAACCGGTAGGGGCGATGACCAAGACATTGCGACCGGAATGGATTGCCGGCCATGCCTGAGCCTGTGCCTCGGTCGGCTGACCGAAGGCATGCTCGAACCACATCTTGGTGGGTTCGGAAAACAGGCTCAGGCTTTCGTACATATGTACGATTATAGGTCAGCTGAAGTAGGCGATGACTTCTTCGGCGGTACCGTAGGCACTTTGGGCACAAGCTTGGTGGCCGCATAGGCGGAGACGTAGGAGCCGATTTGCGCGGATTGCAGCAGCGTATGACCGGCGGCCAAGCCAGCCAGCACGGTCCCCATGAACGAGTCGCCGCAACCGGTGGTGTCCACTGCATTGACTTGCGCGGCGGATACGCGATGCCAACGTCCGTTCTCGATCACCACCGATCCCGACGCACCAAGCGTCACTATCGCCCGGTCGAATCCGTAATCGGTGAATCGTTCGGCGACCTCATACCAGTCGAGTGATTCCACGTCATCATCCGGCAGGCCCAGCAGTTGAGCCACTTCATGCTGGTTGACCAGCAGAATATCCGTGGCTTCCACCAGTTCGTGAGGCAGCTCGTCCATAAATGGCGAGTCGTTGAGCAGCACGGTCACGCCAGCGTCATGCGCGGTCTGCGCGGCGGCGATAACGGTGGCAATCGGGCTCTCCAAACACAGTCCCAATACCGCGCATTCGGCGATGGTCGTGCGATGTGATTGCACATAGCCGGCACTTGCCTTGGCATTGGAACCCGGCGAATAGACGATGGTGTTCTCGCCCTCAGCGCTCACGGTGATTACCGTGGTGCCGCTGGGGCCTTCGACATGCAGGATATCGGCGGTGTCGACGCCGGCCTCATCCAGCTTGCTTAATAGGAAGTCCGCGTTGGAGTCCTCGCCCACCGCGCCCAGCAACTGGACATTGACACCGAGACGAGCGGCGGCAGACGCCTGATTCGCGCCCTTGCCGCCCGGCAGCACTTTCATGGCACCACCATTGACGGTTTCACCTGGCTTGGGTAGTCGTTTAGTGGTTACGGTGTAATCGGCGTTCATCGAGCCGACCACGATTACCGAGCCCGGCGCATCCTTCAGCGCTTCCAATCGTTCCCGTACGCTCGGGCATCTGTTCATGTTCTTCTTCACTTATCACCATGGGCTCCAAGCATAGTAGGCGTCGGGCCCAAATGCGCATATGATCAGCCGCGCAACTTGCGAAGACGCTCGTGCATGGCCACCATCAGCACCAAGAGCACCAGCAAATACCACGGGTAGAGACTGATTGTCGCATATTGCGCGATGATGCCGAACAGTGGCGGCATGAGCAGTGAGCCCACATAGGCGCAGGCCATCTGCACGCCGACGATGGCCTGCGATTTGTCTTCGCCGAAGTAGGCCGCGTCGAGTGGATGACGCACGGATAAATCGGCGCGCACCCGAAGCCGATGACCACCAGCCAACGACCACGCCAAGGTGGTGAGGCAATGGCACGAACATGGTGAGGATGCCGGCGAACACCAGCACTTGGCCGAGGCGAATCATGACCGGGTCCTTGAATCGCATGGTCAGGAAGCCGGAAAGCGCACGGCCCACGGTGATGCCTACGTAGAATAGGCTGGCCCAGCTGGCGGCGGTGATCTTGTCGATGCCGCTGTGCATCACCATATAGCTGGAGGCCCACAGGCCCGCCGTAGATTCGACGGCGCAGTAGCAGAAGAACATCACGAGGATTTCCTTGGCACCGCGAATGGCGAGCACGCCGGCCACGCCGAGCGGTTTGCGTTCGGCAACAGACACCCCTTCAGCAGTGCCAAATCTCTCGGCATTGCCGTCAGATGATGCGGTGTCATCGGTCGATTCGCCGACCGCAATTGCGCCACGTTTCTTCCACAGCGGCAGGCTCAGCACCAGGATGACGGTCAGCATCACCTGCAGGATCGCGATGTACCGATAGCCCCACGGCCAGCCTTGGCCTTGAGAGAGCGCATAGCCCATGATGTAGGGCCGACCGATGCGCCGACGCCCCACATGCAGTGCAGCCAACTCATATGCCGCTTCGTAGTGAATGGCTACGTAGTTATTGAGCGCCGCATCCACTCCGCCCGCGCCAAGGCCGTATGGTATGGCGATGGCCAACAGCACCCAGTAATTCGAGGTAACGGAGAAACCGGCCAAGGCCGCCGCAGTCAACGCCACCGAAACGGCGGTGACCTTGCCTGCCCCGAATTTCAATGTCATTCGGTCCGAAAGCAGTGCCGAGACGATCGTGAACATGGAAATCACCGCGGAGATGCCGCCGGCCCACGCCACCGGCACGTTCAGATCCTGGCTCATGGTGGGCCATGCGGATCCGAGTAGCGAATCCGGCAATCCCAGACTGATAAACGCCACATAGATGACGGCAAGCAACAGACTGGCCATGTCCCATCTCCCATTCACAGTACGGCACCGGTTGTGATAACGATGTCATCAGTCTATCGAATAGCGCTTCAGCAACACGCAAACATCACAGTTGGAGTCTTGCCCGCAGTACACCGGCGTGGAATCGGCTACGCCGCGCGGGTCAAAGCCGATGATGTCGTAGTTGTCCTTGAGATAATCGGCGGCGGTGCACTCGATGAAATCCTGATGATATACCGCAGCACCCTCTGACGAAATAGCTGTCCGCCAAAGACGGACTGAGGGGAGAGAAATACGAGTAGCCCGCTACCACCCGAGGCCTCTCCCCCAGTCAGCTTCGCTGACAGCCCCTCATCAGAGGGAGCTTGAGATAGGACGGTCAGGTATCGATCTTGGAGCGGTCGAAATCGTCGGCGTTGTCGACGATGAACTGCTTGCGCGGCGGCACGTCGTCGCCCATCAGCAGGCTGAAGATCTCGGATGCCTGGGCGGCGTCCTCCATGCGGATGCGGCGCAGCATACGCGTGCGCGGTCCATGGTGGTGTCCGCCAACTGGTCGGCGTCCATCTCGCCCAGACCCTTGTATCGCTGGATGTCGTCGTTGTATCCGATGCGCTTCTTGTCGAGGTCGGCCAGTTTGCCGGCCAGCTCGTCATCGGAATACGTGTAGATATATTCGCCCTTGTGCGAGCCTGTCAACGCGATGCGGTGCAGCGGCGGCACGGCGGCATACACGTAGCCGTGTTCGATAAGCGGCCGCATGTACCGGTAGAACAGCGTCAGCAGCAGGATACGGATATGAGCACCGTCCACATCAGCATCGGTCATCATGATGATCTTGTGGTAGCGCGACTGTTCGATGTCGAAGCTCTGGCCGGAGCCGGCACCCACCACTTGGATGATGGCCGCGCACTCCTTGTTGGAGAGCATCTGCGTGATCGACGCCTTCTGCACGTTCAGAATCTTGCCTCGAATCGGCAGCAGTGCCTGGAAACCGGCGTTGCGGGCGGCCTTGGCGGTACCGAGTGCGGAATCACCCTCGACGATGAACAGTTCGGCCACGTCGTCATTGCCCGGCTGGCAGTCGGAGAGTTTGGCCGGCATCGAGGCGGATTCGAGCGCGTTCTTGCGGCGCGTGACCTCCTTGGCCTTGCGCGACTGGATGCGTGCGTGCATTTCGCCGACGATCTTCTCCAGCACGCGGCCGGATTGTTCCTTGTACCCGCGCTTGGAGCCGGTGATCATCTCGCCGAATTGCTTGTCGGTGAGCCGGGTGACGATCGGCTTGACCTGCGCGGTGCCAAGCACGTCCTTGGTCTGGCCTTGGAACTGAGGTTCGGCCACGCGTGCGGTGACCACGGCCACGAGTCCGGCTTGGATATCGTCGCGCTCCACCTTCATGGCGGAGTCCTTCATGTTCACCTTGAGCTTGCGGGCGTTGTCTTCCACCGCCTTGCGAATCTGCTTGGTGATGGCGTTCATGAAACCGTCCACGTGAGTACCGCCGCCGGGCGTCTCCACGATGTTCACGAAGCTCATGATTGTGGTGTCATAGCCGTTGACCCATCGCAGGGCGATATCCACGCCGCAGGTGCGTTCGATTTCCTGAGCGTGCAGTTCGCCGCCCTCACCCACGGCCTGGGTCTCCTCCTTATAGGTGCCCTCGCCTTGGATGCGCCAGATGTCGGAGATCGGCTCGCCTTTGGACAGGAAGTCGACGAAGTCCTTGACGCCGCCTGTGTGCAGGAATTCCACGACGCGCGGGTGCGCGGGCTGTTCGCCGAACGCGCCATCAACGACCTGGTCGCCGGCCGTCAGCGAGAAGTCCTCCTCGGCCGGGCTCTCGGCATCGTCGGACTGGGATTCGGCGGAGTCGTCGAAGAGTTCGGCATCGTCGGACGAGACATCCAAGGCCGGTGCCTGGTCTTGCGCAGGTTCGACTGTTACGTCATCAGTGGCCTCGACGGTGTCAGTCGCCGCCGTTTCCGGTACGTTTTCGTCGATGATGGTGATTTTGAGGCCGGGCACCAGGAAGCTGGTCTGACGCACGCGGTCGATGAGCTGTTCGTATGAGAACTCGGCGGTTTTGTTGAAGATCTCCGGATCATACCAGTAGCGAATACGGGTACCAGTGGTTTTGGGAGATACCTTGCCGATGATTTCCAGCTCGGTGGGTCGGTTCTTGCGAGTGCGCTTGAACGGGGAATCGGGAGACGGATTGGCCGGGTCGGCATCCGTGTATACGCCAGGGTGACCTTGGTGGAAGGTCATGTGGTGCGTCTTGCCGTCACGATCCACTTCGACGTCCAGTCGGGAGCTCAGGGCATTGACCACGGAGGAGCCCACGCCGTGCAGGCCACCGACGGCGTTATAAGACGAATTGCCGAACTTGGCACCGGCGTGCAGTTTGGTCAGTACGACCTCCACGCCGGACAGGCCGGTTTTCGGTTCCTTGTCCACCGGGATGCCTCGGCCATTGTCCGCGACTTCCACGGAACCATCGGTGTGCAGGGTGACCACAATGTCGTTGCAGAAGCCGGCCAAGGCCTCGTCCACGGAGTTGTCGATGATCTCCCACAGGCAGTGCATAAGCCCCTGCGAGTCGGTGGTGCCGATGTACATGCCCGGACGCTTGCGTACCGCATCCAAGCCCTCAAGAACAGCTAGGTCCTTGGCGCCGTATTCTTCTTTGGGCATACAGTCCTATTTTTCTCTTCAAATGCTTGGCTCCCCTCACAGAGGGGAGCCAGATGATCATTGATCCAGGAAGTCGCGCAGGGTCTGCGAACGGGATGGGTGGCGCAGCTTGGACATGGTCTTGGACTCGATCTGACGGATGCGTTCACGGGTCACGCCATACACACGGCCGATGTCGTCCAGCGTCTTCGGCTGACCGTCTTCCAGGCCATAGCGCATCTTGATGACGCCGGCCTCACGCGGAGACAGGGTTTCCAGCACCTGCTTGAACTGTTCCTGCAGCAGGGAGAAGGCCACGCGTCGGACGGGGCGATGGCGTCGGTATCCTCAATGAGGTCACCGAACTCGGAATCGCCATCCTCGCCAAGCGGGGTGTGCAGGGAAATCGGCTCGCGGCCGTACTTCTGCACTTCCTGCACCTTCTCAACCGGCATATCCAGCTCGCGGGCCAGCTCGTCCGGCGTAGGTTCACGCCCCAGATCCTGCAGCATCTGGCGCTGTACACGGGACAGCTTGTTAATCACTTCGACCATGTGCACAGGCACGCGAATGGTGCGGGCCTGATCGGCCATGGCACGGGTGATGGCCTGACGAATCCACCACGTGGCGTAGGTGGAGAACTTGAAGCCCTTCTTCCAGTCGAACTTCTCGACGGCACGAATCAGACCAAGGTTGCCTTCCTGGATCAAATCAAGGAAGAGCATGCCGCGACCCGTGTAGCGCTTGGCGAGCGAGACCACAAGTCGTAGGTTGGCTTCCAGCAGATGGTCCTTAGCCTTCTTGCCGTCGGCGGCGGCCCACTTGAGTTCACGCTTGCGCTTGAACTCCATGCCTTCGCTTTCGGTGTCGAGCAGGTGCTGGGCGTACAGGCCGGCCTCGATGCGCTCGGACAGGTCGACTTCCTGCTCGGCGTTCAGCAGGCTCACACGGCCGATCTGCTTCAGGTAGTCCTTGACCGGGTCGGCGGTTGCGCCGGCCGCAATCACACGACGCTTCGGATTGCCCGAGGGGATGATGTTTTCTTCCTCATCATCCGTGTCGGAGACCACGTAGGCACCTTTTCCTTGGGCTGCTCGGGTGCCTTGGACTTGGCTTCTTCCTCGTCCTCGTCGTCTTCCACATCATCGTCGTCGGCATCGTCCTCATCGAGGTCTTCGTCGTCGGCATCGTCTTCGTCAACGTCGTCAAGATCCTCGTCGAGGTCGTCAACGTCCAAATCGTCGTCGTTGACCTCGGCATCGTCATCAAGCTCGTCATCGACCTGAGTGTCCTCGTCTTTGACGAGCTCATCGTCCTTGGCCTTCTTCGCGGTTTTCTTCGCAGCGGACTTGCGCGTGGTCTTTTTCGAGGGCTCTGCGGACTTGGACTTCTTGGCGGAAGTCTTGCGTGCGTGGTCGTAGAGCTGGCCTTCTTCTTGGTCTCGGTCTCCTCGCTGGACTCGGCTGTCTGCTTGGTTGCCGTCGTTTCCTTCGTGGCCAAAACTGCTCCTCCTGATCTCTCGCCGTGAAGTGCATATACCACATGGGCCCACTTCTGGCAAGGGCAAATCGTCAACTATGTGAGTAAACCACCCTCCACGGACGATTATTCCCACATCGTTGCCCGACGTGTTGCCGATCACCACACGCTTTCCTTCCGCGCATCGCGCGTAAAACCTCGGAAATCCGCCGTTTCTGTTCACTCAGCCCGAGCACCATGCCGGTGCCACGCCTCGATCGGCGGCTGAGAATATCATCGCCGCCAGCGAACAATCCTCATCGAGCAGCAGGCATCGCAAGGCGAACACCATTGCTCGCGGATCGCCCAGCCACCATAAGGTGTAGGCGATTACGGCCAATGGCTGTATGCAGTACGGCACCGGTGAGGCTTCGGCGATATCGAGCAACATACCGATGCCGGTATGGCAACGCTCCTTATCCGGCATCATGCTTTCATCCTCGAATGCGCAGGTCAGCAGCTCGCCCATTCGTGTTCTCGTACGCGCCAGATGCGGTCGCGCCGCGAATTCCATGAGCCATGACTTGGGGCAACGGCTTTCATCAATAACCAACGAGAGAATCAGCGCATCACGAATCGATAAGGTCTCGCGCATGCCCACCGCAAACGCGGCCATCGTCTCTCGGCCTAGGTCGGTGTTCCCGGCATCGAGGCAAGACAGCCATTCGTCCAATGGTTCGGCCACCCAGTCGGCATTAGCCTGTTGCGCGCCTCGAAGTCGGCGATCATTGCGAAATTCCTGTGATCTCTCTTCAACTCGTCAAAGACAAAGGGCTCCGTCTGCTCGGCGGCGTGCCGTTTGGCGTGTCGGTTCTTACGCGGCTTGTGTGGCGTGTTGTTGTCCATCATGTCCTCCTTGACTAATGGTGTGCAATCTATTGGTGTTGTGGTGCACGCTGAGCCAGGTAGCTCACGCACCGAGTGGGTGTGCCCACTATGGCTGAAAACGCCGTATGACGCAGGAAAAAACGACCATTGTGGTTCTAGCTTCAAAACCCTTGATTTCCAACGTTCTTGTGTTCTTCAAACCCTGTGGATAAGTTATTAGGCATGTGCACAACTGCTAACAACCGCGAAATCATCGAGCCACGCATCATTCAGTTGGTGCGGGAACTGACTGCCGCCCCCGCCACCGACGAGGTTGCCGACGCCTGAAACCGGTGATGGAACAGGTTGTGGACCAAGCCGCCTCCTCCAGCCAAGGAGGCAAACGACTGCGTGCGCTGCTCGCATTGGACGCCTTCGATGTTCTTGCCGGCGACGTGACTCCTGATTGGCGTGACGCATGATCGACCTAGCCTGCGCCATTGAAGTGTTTCAGACGGCCGCACTGGTGCATGACGACATCATCGACGAATCCGATCTGCGCCGGGGCAAGCCTTCCGCACATCATGCCTTGGAACAGGCCGTACACAGCGGTGCCATAGGCCGTGGCTTGGGCCTGATGCTCGGCGACATTCTGGCCACTGCCTGCATTGAAATCACACGCCGGTCCGCCAGCCGTCTTCCCAACACCGATGCCCTGAACGAGGCGTTTCTTACCATGCAGCGCGAGGTGGAAATCGGCCAGGTACTGGACTTGGCCGTCGAGATGACCCCGCTGTCTAATCCCGAAGCTCTGGCGAACGCCTCATTGAACGTATTCCGCTGGAAGACAGCCAGTTACACCACCATCGCTCCACTGCTGCTTGCACTGCTGGCCGCAGGAGAGAGCCCGGATCAGGCCAGGCATTGCGCGTTGGCCGTCGGCCGGCCGCTCGGACTGGCGTTCCAACTGGCGGATGACCTGTTGGATGTCGTCGGATCAAGCCGCAATACCGGAAAACCAATTGGCGGAGACATCCGAGAAGGCAAGCGCACAGTGCTGTTGGCTGATGCTCTGTCTGCGGCAGATACGGCGGATAAGGCCGATCTGGTTGCCATCTTCGAAGCGGATTGTCGCAATGACAACCAGGTGGCCCGCACCATTGAACTGTTCACGTCGACCGGTGCTCTTGATCGATCCCGCGAGCGCATCGCTGCCCTATGGGGTGAGTCCCGTAAGGCGATTGCCGGTCTTGAGCTGAATTCCGAAGCGCAACGCCGTCTGACCGAGGCTTGTGCGCGATTCATCCCCGAATCCTTGCGATAGTCCACAATGCGAGCCGCCGGACCATGAGACCATGAACACCGGTGAAAACCCGTGAAAACTATGCGCTGATGCTCCGGCCGCGTAACCGGGGCCATGTACACTGAACGTGTTTAGTCGTGATTAAAGGAACCGTACGATACAACATGAGTGAGAACGAGCCCGCACAGATGATTGAGGGACGCTACCGCATCGTGCGCAATATCGCCGAGGGTGGTATGGCCACCGTGTATGAGGCCATCGATGAGCGTCTGGGGCGCACCGTGGCGATTAAGGTCATGCACACACAACTCGCCAAAGGCCCGCATCGGGAGCAGTTCGTCGAACGGTTCCGCCGCGAGGCCAATTCGGCCGCGTCCATCGCCAACCCGCACATCGTTCAGGTGTATGACACCGGCGAGTTCAATGGACTTGATTTTCTGGTCATGGAATATGTGCATGGCGTCAATCTGCGGCATGAGATGAACGCCCAAGGCACATTCTCCGTACGTGAGACGCTGCGCGTGGTCGCGGAGACGCTGGATGGTCTGGCTTCCGCACATCGCGCCGGCGTGGTTCACCGTGACATCAAGCCCGAGAACATTTTGATCAATGATCGCGGCCATGTGCAGATCACTGATTTCGGTCTGGCCAAGGCCGCCAGCCAGGCCACATTGAGCTCCACCGGCATGCTATTGGGCACCGCCGCTTATCTGGCTCCCGAAATGATCGAGAACAATCAGGCCACCGCGCAAGGCGACCTGTATTCGGTGGGCATCATGGCATGGGAGATGCTGACCGGCAAGGTGCCGTTCGATTCGGATAATCCGGTGACGCTTGTTTTCAAGCATGTTCATGAGGACGTGCCGTCCGTGGCCACGGTCTGTCAGGGCATTGATCCGTCCGTGGCGGCGTTCATCGCCCATCTGACCGCGCGTCAGGTGGATGCCCGCCCCACCGATGGCGCGGCAGCAGCTGAGGAATTGAGCCAGTTGGCCGCCAAATTGCCGCTGGAGGCGTGGCAATACCGTTTGCATGCCGAACCCATCGGAGGTGATCATACCGATGCCACCGCTGCAGCGCTGGTAGCAATATCGCCGAGCAGGCCCCGCTGACCGGCGTACCTGCCGGTGCAGCAACGTTCAAGCCGTCCGTACCAGCGTTTTTGGCCGATGATGTCGCAAGCAATACCGTCGATACCGGTGGCGCCGCAGACGTCAATCCTCCGGCTCCTCCGGTCGCCCCCACCACGGCACTTGATTCGTCGACGCCAGCCGATGCTTCGGCTCCCCATAAGACGCAAATCATGGCACAGTCCGGCAGCGAGACACAAGTGCTGCCTCAGGCCGGCGATGCCTTCACCCGAGCGCTTGCCTTTTCCGATGAGCCGGACGTCGCTTCCAACGGCACCGGGCCAAAGAAGCAGCGCAGCAAAAAACCGCTCATCATCGTACTGGTGATCGTGCTGGTACTGGCTGCAATCGGCGGAACCGCCGGCTGGTGGTGGTTTGCCGGACCGGGCAGCTATTGGAGTGTGCCCAAGCCGGATGACGTGACCTGCGATGCGAATGCAAGCACCGAATGCTCGTTGGCCGGCGCGGATTGGGCCACGTATGAGAGCACGTTGAAGGCTCTCGGCATCCCCTACAAGACGCACAAGGAATACAGCGACGACGTGGCGGAAGGCAAGATCATCTCTTCTTCCGTGAACAAGACCAAGGCCGTTGTGAACAGCCGCATAAGCAAGCGAGCCAATCAGGAGCTTACGGTGGTGGTGTCCAAGGGCGTGCGGATGACCACCATCCCGAAGGATATTCTCGACGCGAATTCGGCCAATGGCAAGGACCCGTTGAACGCGCTCAAGAAGGCCGGCTTCGATAATGTCAAGCATGACGAGTCGAAGGATGAGTATTCGATGGACACGCCGCAGGGTGTGGCATTGACGATCTCCCCTGATCCCGGTACCACGGCCAAGCACAACGATGAGGTGACGGTTACTTTGAGCAAGGGACCGATGCCGGTGACCATGCCTAACATCGTCGGTAAGACCCAGGATGAGATGCAAGCCGCGCTCGGCGAGTTGAAGCTCACGGCCAATGTCACCGAACAGTACGATGACAAGGTCGAGGCCGGTCAAGTCATTTCCGCGTCTCAGGAAGCCGGAGCCAGCTGAAGTGGGGCGATAGCGTGGACGTGGTGATTTCCAAGGGTCCGGAGATGGCGACGATACCGTCCGGCCTTGTCGGCAAACAGGAAAGCGCCGTAACCAAGACACTTGAAGGTCTCGGGTTCGAGGTGAAAACCGACAAGGTGCTCGGTGGCCTGTTCGGCACGGTACGTACCGTGAAAAGCGGCGATACGGACCTCTCCAACGGCGGCAAGATTCGCTTGCGCGACGCCAACGGCAACCCCACCGTCATCACCCTCACCATCGTGTGAGATTTGAATGAGGCTCCCTCTGTCTTCAGACGAGGGAGCCTCATTTGTTAATTACTTTTCGGCTTCTTCAGCGGCCTGCTGGGCCTTGAGCTCGGCCTTGACCTTCTGGGCGTATTCGTTCACGAATTCTTGACCGCTCATTTTCTGGATTGCGGTGGAAACACGATCGGTCAGCGAACGCAAATCATCATGTGTAATTTCATCAGCCGGCTTCTTCGCAACCTCAATCGGCTTGCCATACAACACCTTGGTCTTGCCCTTCTTGGGAATCGACGTGCCAATCGGCTGCAGCTTGTCCGAGCCGATGATGGCGGTCGGAACAATCGGGCAACCGGTCTCGAGCGCAAGTCGTGCGGCACCGGTGTGTCCCTTGTACAGTCGACCGTCTGGGCTGCGCGTGCCTTCAATGTGGATACCGAACAGGTGCCCATCCTCGATAATCTCGCGTGCGTGCTTGAGTGCGCCAAGCGACTTGCTGCCACCGGAACGATCAACCGGGAACACGCCCACGGACGTGAACCACCACTTCTTGAACTTGCCCTTCAATCCCTTGCCCTCGAAGTATTCGGCTTTGCCCATGAAGTGCACCATGCGCGGGCAGGTAATCGGAATCAAAGCATCGTCGATCACCGCCAGATGGTTGGCTGCGATAATCGCGCCGCCCTCTCGCGGCACGTTATTCAGTCCGCTGACAGCAGGGCTCAAACGATGATGAGCAATAGGGCCGAGACCTTTGACGAAGAACCAGTAGAGCACTTGGCATTCCTCCCGCAGACGAACTAGCCATTGGCCGGTCGCCTGATTAGAGTGACAGTTATGACTGAGAACCAGAATAGCAATGCCGACGGAGAGCGGCCAACCCCCACGCCGGGCAACGGACAGGATTCCGGTACTTCATCCAAGTCGTCGACTCCCGGTGCCGCCGGACAAGCCACGAATGGTGCCGATACACCGCAATCGCATGACGCGAACGATTTGGATGCGGCGTGGGCCGCGTTCGAAGCCGAGCATCAGGCCGACTTGCATGACGTGGCTTCCTCCAGGCAGGCCAAAAAGTTCGAGAAGCAGGCCAAGAAACGCGAGAAGGAGGCGCTGCTTTCCGTAGATGACTTGGATATCGGCTCGTTCACCGATGATGCTCGCCCGAGCCGTGGCGGCAAAAAAGGCAAGCAGTCAGGTCCCCGTGATTTCACCGGCTCCAGCTGGCTGGATACCGATAATGTGATGGACACCTATGATGATGGCGGCTTCACTCCCCCGAACCCTGATCTTGGTCCGGTCAAAGCGTCTACGGTACTGCTGACGGCGTTGCTTATCATTGGTCTCGCAGGCGAAGCGGTGATGATATTCGTCCCCGGCTTGAACGCGATTCCTCTCTTGGGCGCGCTGCTCAATATTCTCTTCGGGCTGGGCGTCATTTTGGGCTTGGGTGGATTGGTGGCCAAAATTCTCAACCGCAAAGACCGCCCCGGTGATCAGGGCGGCTATTACGACGACGGCGCGAGGGTGTAGCTCGCGTAGGCTGTGTGGTCCTTGGCTCCCCTCTCTGAGGCTGAGCCGTTAAGCGAACAGCCCAGTGGGCTGTTTGTAGGCGAGGTGTGAGCGATAGCGAACCAATGTATCACAGGCGTGGCTCGTCCGTAATTGCGGCCGAGCCAAGATAGGTCACGAATTGAAGTCGATGGACTCCTGCAACTCGAAATAGTTGATAATGAAGGAAAGGTAAACATATTCGAGCAAACCCATTCCATATCACGCCTTGGACTTGGCGGTTTCGATCCACTTGTTGAACAGGGCTTCAGCCTTGCCGGAGTCGACAGCATCCTCGGCCAGCTTGTAGGCCTCGGCGAAGCGCTCGGCCAGTGTGCCGTTGCCGACCAGATTGCCGTCAGCCACGATGGCGGAGGCAGCGTTGAGCAGCGCGGTGGTGCGGGACGTAATGTCCTTGCCGGCCAGGAAGTCCTTAAATGCGTTGGCGTTGACGTCCGGCACGCCGCCCTTGAGCTGGTCGACGGTAATCTTGGCGAGACCCAGATCCACGGTCGGGTCGAACTCGGTTTCGGTGACCTTGCCGTCGCGAATCTCCCAGACGGAAACCGGGCCGGTGGGGGCGAGCTCATCCATGCCCTCATGCGAAGTGTAGACCAAGCCGGACTGACCACGCTGGCGTAGACGGCAGCCATGATCGGGCTCACCTTGCGGTTGGCGCAGCCGATGGCCACGTGTGCCGGGTTGGCGGGGTTGGTCAACGGTCCCAGGATGTTGAAGACGCACGGAATGCCGAGCGCGGCACGAATCGGGCCCACGAAGCGCATGGCCGGGTGGAAGGTGCGGGCGAACGCGAAGGTGATGCCACCTCGTCGCCCACTTCGCCGACGGCTCCGGCTTCAAATCCAGCGGCAGGCCGAGGTCTTCGAGCACATCGGCGGCACCGCACTTCGAGGATGCAGCGCGGTTGCCGTGCTTGACGATCTTCACGCCGGCTGCAGCGGCGGCCACGGAGCCCATGGTGGACAGGTTCACGGTGGCGAAGCGTCACCACCGGTGCCCACGATGTCGGTGGTCCCACCGGAAACGTTCAGCGGCACGGCGTGGGAGACCATGGCCTTGGCGGCACCACGCACCTCGTCGGCGGTCAGTCCCAGCTGCTGCTGCATAGCGAGCGCGGCACCCACGGCGGCCGGATTGGCGTTACCTTGCATCAGGTCGTCCACGAACCACTCCGATTCCTCAGCAGTAAGGTGGTCTCCCCCGACCAGCTTGGTGAGAATCGACTTCCATGTGATCTCGGCCATGATGCCCTCCTTGGCGTTTCCTACGCCGTGTGATGTATGTTCGCCGCTCATTGTAATGGTTCGTCATTTCAAGGCCCTGAATCTTCCATATTGCAAAATATGGCGCTATTGCTGTTTTCGTGGATGTCGGTTCGTCGTCGAGCCGTTGGTTTCGTAAGCGTGAGGGGCGTTCCCGCGTATTCTGTTTTCCGACCAAAGAAATGAATCACGAAGAACGCCTGGGCAAAAGCCCATTCACCGGATTGCCGAACGTCAAAGGCACGGTTGCAGAGGATGCGCGGATCACGGATTCGCCGCCGCGTTCCGAACCCGTGCTCGAGATCCGGGTGCGTCCACGTGCGGGTATGCTCCGATGCTCCCGATGCGGAAGGAGGTGCCGCGGGCATGACCAGGCGGCGGCGTGCGGCGTCGTGGTCGCTTCCGTGCCGTGGGCCGAGCCGGGCAGCCGGTCCACACGCGATTTCGAATCGGAACGCGCGTGGCCGATGAGCGTCGCGAACCAGAAGACCGTAAGCGGTTTTCCGCACGTCGCGTGGCGCGCCGCCGGAAGACGCCGCCCATAGGGTCGCTGAACGGTTGAAAGCGTCGATGCCGTCTCCGTTCGGCGGCCTCACGTCGATCGGCGTGGACGAGACCAGCTACCGCAAAGGCCACACGTGCATCACCGTGGTCGTCGACCACGAACGGCATCGGGCGATATGGGCGCACGACGGGTACGGCAGGGACGTGTTCGGCCTGTTCTTCCAAACGTTGACGCCCGAACAGCGCGCCTCCATCAGGGTCGTCGCCGGGGACGGGGCCCGGTGGATCGACTCATGCGTGCATGAGTGGTGCCCGAACGCCGAACGCGCGCCCGACGGGTTCCACATCGTCAGTTGGACGAGCGGCGCGCCCGACAACCCACGAAAACAGCAGAAGCCTCTTTTTTGTGCTATCCCGTAAAACTGCGGGACGGCAGCTCATTTTCGCCGTTTGAGCCGTGCCGTCCCACATCACCCTTTGCGGACCGTGACACCATAACACCGAGAATGGCGGAATTTCAACGATTCCGTAATTCGTACTGCGGGACGCCACGCTAGTCAATCGATTGACACTCGTGCCATCCCGCAACAGTGTGGGATACGACGTCAAAATCCGCGAAAATCGCGTGCCGTCCCGCGCGTACGGCACCGCACGAATACATGCTGATGAACCGCATAGAAAATGGCTCCCCGTGTGGGGAGCCATGAGCTAGTTACTAACTAGCGATGCGTCACTTCTCGTTCTGGCCGTGGCACATCTTGTACTTGCGGCCGGAACCGCACGGGCACGGGGCGTTCTTGCCAGTGCCAGGGAAGGTGCGGCCGTCGGCCCACGGCGTCTTGAGCTCTTCGCTCTTCGGACGCTTGGAAACCGGGACCTTGCCTTCGGCGTGGCTGATCGGAGCCGGTCCGGCAACAGGCAGCGTGGACTCGCCGGCCCCGGAGGCGGCTGCGGATTCGGCGATCGCCTGCTTGGCGTCCGTATCCTCGTCCTCTTCCTCGACTTCGCCCTCGGCGGCCTCGACCACGGATTCGCCATTCTCGTCGGGGCCGGAGGCCACGGCGATGGTGTCGGCGCTTTCGGCGGTCTCCTCGACCTCGTCAACGGCCTCGTCGGTGGTGGCGACCTGCTTGATGTCGATGTGGAACAGCAGCTGGACGGTCTCCTCCTTAATGGCCTCGATCATGGAGTTGTACATCTGGTAGCCTTCGCGCTGGTATTCGACCAGCGGGTCGCGCTGGCCCATGCCACGCAGGCCGATGCCGTCCTTGAGGTAATCCATCTCGTAAAGGTGCTCGCGCCACTTGCGGTCGAGCACGGCGAGCACCACGCGGCGTTCGAGATCACGCAAGCCGGTCTCGCCGATGGTCTCCTCCATTTCGCCGTACTGCTGCCTGGCGTCCTCGACGATCAGTCGCGCACGCCTCGACGGCCTTCGCACCTTGAGCCGCCGACGATCTTCCTGACCTCGTCTTCGTCGACCTTGGTGGGGATCACGGTGTTGAGCGCCTTGAACAGGCCCTCCCAATCCCAGTCCTTCGGTTTCTCGGATCCCTTGTTGGCACCCTTGATGTAGGACTCGACGGTGTCGGAAATGAAACGCAGGATGTCCTTGTGGATGTCTTCGCCCTTGAGCACGGCCTGACGCTCGGAGTAGATGACGGTACGCTGCTTGTTCATCACGTCGTCGTACTTCAGCACGTTCTTACGAATCTCGTAGTTGCGGGATTCGACGGCCTTCTGTGCGGTGCGCACGCCCTTGGTCACGGACTTGGCCTCGATCGGCTGGCCTTCCTCCATGCCTTGGCCATGACCTGGGCCACCAGCTGGGTGTTGAACAGACGCATCAGATCGTCTTCCAGCGACAGGTAGAAGCGGGACTCGCCTGGATCGCCCTGACGGCCGGAACGACCGCGCAGCTGGTTGTCGATTCGACGGGACTCGTGGCGCTCGGTGCCGAGCACGTACAGGCCGCCCAGCTCCTTGACCTCCTCATGCTCGTCCTTGACCTGGGCCTTGATCTCGTTCAGGGTGCCCGGCCAACGCTTCTCATACTCTTCCGGGGTGTCCTCCGGAGAGTAGCCCTCGGACTTCAGCTTGGCGTCGGCAAGGAACTCGACGTTACCGCCGAGCATGATGTCGGTACCACGGCCGGCCATGTTGGTGGCCACGGTGACGGCTCCCTTGCGGCCGGCGACGGCGACCACGGCGGCTTCCTTCTCATGCTGCTTGGCGTTCAGGACCTGGTGAGGGATCTTGGCCACGTCGAGCAGGGTGGAGACCACTTCGGAGCTTTCCACGGAAGCGGTACCGAGCAGCACCGGCTGGCCCTTGGCGTGACGCTTGGCCACGTCCTTGACGATGGCGGCCAGCTTCTCCTTCTTGGTGCGGTAGATGAGGTCGTCCTGGTCCTTGCGGATCATCGGCTTGTTGGTCTTGATCGGCAGCACGCCCAGCTTGTAGGTGTTCATGAACTCGGCGGCCTCGGTTTCGGCCGTACCGGTCATGCCCGCGAGCTTGTCGTACATACGGAAGTAGTTCTGCAGGGTGATGGTGGCGAAGGTCTGGTTCTCGGCCTTGACCTCCACGCCTTCCTTGGCCTCGATGGCCTGGTGCAGACCCTCGTTGTAGCGGCGGCCCGGCAGGATACGGCCGGTGTGCTCGTCGACGATGAGCACCTCGCCCTGGGTGACGACATAGTCCTTGTCACGCAGGAACAGTTCCTTGGCCTTGATGGCGTTGTTGAGGTAGCCGATCAGGGCGGTGTTGGCCGGCTCATACAGGTTGTCGATGCCGAGGAAGTCCTCGACCTTGGTGATGCCCGGGTCCAGGATGCCGACGACCTTCTTCTTCTCGTCGACGTCGTAGTCCTCGTCGCGGGTGAGCTTCAGCACCAGCTTGGCGAACTGACGGTACCAGCGGGTCACGTCGCCTTCGGCCGGGCCGGAGATGATAAGCGGGGTACGGGCCTCATCGATGAGGATGGAATCGACCTCATCGACGATGGCGTAGTGGTGACCGCGCTGCACGAGGTCGGCCTTCTCCCATGCCATGTTGTCACGCAGGTAGTCGAAGCCGAACTCGTTGTTGGTGCCGTAGGTGATGTCAGCGTTGTACTGCTTGCGGCGCTCCGGCGGCTTCTGCTCGGTGATGATGCAGCCGACGTTCATGCCGAGGAAACGGTAGATACGGCCCATCAGCTCGCTCTGGTAGCTGGCGAGGTAGTCGTTGACGGTGACCACGTGCACGCCCTTGCCTTCGAGAGCGTTCAGATAGGTGGGCAGGGTGGCGACCAGGGTCTTGCCTTCACCGGTCTTCATTTCGGCGATGTTGCCCCAGTGCAGGGCAGCACCGCCCATGAGCTGCACGTCGAAGTGACGCTGGCCAAGGGTGCGCTTGGAGACCTCGCGCACGGTGGCGAACGCCTCGGGCATGATCTCGTCCAGGCTCTTGCCGTTTTCGATTTCCTGCTTGAACTTCGGGGTTTGGGCCTTCAGATCCTCGTCAGAGAGGGCGGAGATCTCGTCCTCAAGAGCGTTCACGGCCTTGGCCACGTTCTCCAGCTTCTTGAGCTGGTGGCCTTCACCCATTCGCAGGGCTTTGTCAACAATATCGACCACTGGGTTCTCCCTTGACTGATAAGTGGTGGTGTCCGCGTACCAGAATAGCGCCTCGCACCGTCAGCAGTCGAATTTTTCGACCTTCTTACGAAAAAATGGACCGCCTCCATATTGGAAGCGGTCCATGCGGTATCAGCTGATCGTGTCAGCAGCCCTTACCCTCAGGCTTTCTTGACATTCTCCGGAGTATCGATTTCGAACACGCCGTAGCTCCAACCGTGACGGTGGTAGACGACGGACGGGCGTCCGGTCTCCTTGTTCACGAACAGGAAGAAGTCGTGTCCGATCAGTTCCATCTCGTACAGCGCCTCGTCGATGCTCATAGGCTCGGCGATGTGCAGCTTGCGACGGATGACAATCGGCGTATCCCCAACCTGGACCTCCACGGATTCGCCAGGGCCAAGATCGGAGGCGACCGCAGCCTGCGGGCTGTTGTTCGGCTCTTCCTCCGACACCTCCGGCTCGGGCTCCGGGGCGATAACACCCAGATCCACCGGGACCGGGTTCGCGTAACCACGACGGTGATCCTTGCGACGGTCACGAGTACGACGCAGACGCAGCGTCAACTTATCCAGCGCCATGTCCAGCGCACTGAATTCATCGGTGCTGGAAGCCTCCGCACGCACCACGGTACGTCCGGCGATAACGGTGATTTCCACGCGCTTGGCGGTATCGGCCTGACGCGGGTTGCCCTCATGGGTCAGCACGATCTGCGCGCGCTGAGCATCCGGGGCGATAGCGGTCACACGATTCATCTTGGTCTCGACCACATCACGGAACCTTTGCTTGACCTGCGTGTGGCGTCCGGTAACGACGATTTCCATGTTGACCTCCTCTAACTCAAGCGGTGTAACCCGCTATATGTGTTCCGAACGGCATCATCACCGACCGGGTATGTTTCATTGTAGACGAACAATGGGTGAACGGCCGGAAACTCGCCCAGAGAATATATGTTTATTCCCGGGCTTTTCTCTGCAATGAAACGATGTATATACTGGGGTTTTGGCAGCAGTCTCCTATAAGAAGATTTGATACCGGTTTATCAGGCTGGCTCGTTTGTTCGTCATGGTAAATACTGCAATGGATAGGCAGCGTTTTCTTGCTCTTTCTCGCACATACCAAGCTCTTACAGATTTGATTCGTCTCCATACGACACGCCACAACACGCCCGACACGCCCCATCCGATATTCGGCGCGTCGTTCACGAATCGCCCAACTATGCCCAACTATGGAGAAAACAGGATAACCGGGCAACGTCATGGCCTCACCGCAGGGCGGGATGCCGCCTTTTCCGCACCTTATGTATAATTGCAAGCTTGAGACCTCTTGATGGCCGCGGCGTGATCTTCATTGGGATCGGCTGAGGAACTTCCGGGCTCCATAGAGCACGATGGCGGATAACGTCCGCCCAGGGTGACCTGAGAGATAGCGCAACAGAGAACAGACCGCCCGTCCTCGACGGGTAAGGGTGAAACGGCGGTGTAAGAGACCACCGGGCCTCTGGTAACAGTAGGTCGCATGGCAAGCCTCATCGGGAGCAAGGCCAAGCAGATGGCGGTAAGGGCTGCTCGCCCGTGTCATCGGGTAGGCTGCTAGAGCCTGGCGGTAACGTCAGGTCGAGATGGATGGCCATCCGTGCCGTGCGTTCGCGCACGGCACGACAGAACCCGGGGTATAAGAGGTCTCATTTTTTTCTTGGCTACACCAACAATGCGGCGGCGACTCGACGGAGGGTTTCGGGGCTGTGGCCTTTGCGGCCGCCGGCGGACCAAAGCCGACGCTGACGGACCCGACGATCGAGGCCATGGGTTTTGCGGGCTATTTGGCGGCCCAATTCCCATGCGGCATCTTCAAAGATGCCATTTTGTTCAGCTTCGTCACACACCTGTTCAGCCAGCTTGCGGTCCACACCTTTGCGAGCAAGTTCCATGACCGTACCACGACGGCCCATCATGCGACCGGCACAATAGCGTACGGCCGATTCGGCATAAGCGCCGTCGTCAATCAGTTGCACGCGAATCAGCCGTTCGATGACCTCGTCCACGATCGCCTCGCCGTACCCTTTGGCAAGCAATCGTTCGCGTAACGCACCGGATGCACGCGGGGCCGCGTCCAGCAAACGCAATGCAGCCTCGCGGCAAGCGTCCAAATCATTGGGATCTTCGACAACGGCAGCGTCTCTCCCCCGTCGAGAAAAACGTCCCGACGGTTTCGACTGAACATGCTGCTCGGCAATGGGCATGTCTTGCGACGCAACAGGATTGCGCCGCAAGAACGCTTCGGCACTAATCATGTTCAGGCCTTAGCTGTGCCGGCCTTGGCACGGGTCGTTTTGGCAGCAGGCGCCGCTGCGGCCTTGCTGTCCTTGGCCACGTCAGCCGCAGCAGCCTCGCTGACGGCGGCCGCTGCTGCGGCTTCGCCATCTTCCGCGAACTGATCGGCGGAACCGATCAGACCGAACTCGGCCTTGACCTTGTTCTCAATCTCCTCGGTGATGGCCGGGTTGTCCTTAAGGAACTGACGGACCTTCTCTCGTCCCTGACCGAGCTGATCACCCTCATAGGTGAACCACGAACCGGACTTCTTGACCACGCCAACCTGCTGGGCCATGTCGATCACCGAGCCCTCACGGGAAATGCCTTCACCGTAGAGCATGTCGAATTCGGCGGACTTGAAAGGCGGGGCCATCTTGTTCTTGACCACCTTGACGCGCGTGCGGTTGCCCACCGCTTCGTCGCCGTTCTTCAAGGTCTGGATGCGGCGGATGTCGAGACGCACGGAGGCGTAGAACTTCAGAGCTTTACCACCGGTGGTGGTTTCAGGGTTGCCGAAGAACACGCCGATCTTCTCACGCAGCTGGTTGATGAAGATGGCGGTGGTGCCGGCCTGAGCCAACGCGCCGGTCATCTTGCGCAGCGCCTGACTCATGAGTCGGGCCTGCAAACCAACATGGCTGTCTCCCATTTCGCCTTCGATTTCGGCCTTCGGCACCAAAGCGGCGACCGAGTCGATGACGATGACGTCAAGCGCACCGGAGCGAATCAGCATGTCAGCGATTTCGAGGGCCTGCTCGCCGTTATCCGGCTGGGAGACGATGAGTGAGTCGGTGTCCACGCCGAGCTTGCGGGCGTAGGCCGGGTCGAGCGCGTGTTCGGCATCGATGTAGGCCGCCACGCCGCCCTTCTTCTGGGCATTGGCCACCACATGCAATGCGAGCGTGGTCTTACCGGATGATTCGGGGCCGTAGATCTCCACGATGCGGCCCTTGGGTAGGCCGCCGATGCCGAGCGCCATATCGAGAGCCAACGAACCGGTGGGAATCACCTCGACGTTCTGCTCGGGCTGGTCGCCCAGTCGCATTGCGGAACCTTTGCCAAAACTCTTCTCGACCTGCGCCAGCGCGGTGTCCAGCGCCGCCTTGCGCTTGGGATCGAGCTCGTGCTTGTCCTCGGCTGCCGGGTCCTTGGCCGGCTTGGTCTCAAGTGCCATGATCTTCTCCTTGTCGAAGTCGTGTGCGAATCGGATGCCTCCACCGTATGACGGACATGCCATGTGAGGCAATCCAAACCAACCATTGTGGTTCCAGCTTGCCCGAGCTTGGCCACCTGGCCTCCTTAAGCCCTACTGCGGTAAGGATTATGGCAGATGGCAAGCACCTGTGCACACGTATGCGGCTTCTTGTCACTGTGGATAACTATAACCACACACACGAACATTTGTTCGAATTTGGCGTGCAACACGCCGAAATCGCCAATTTCACGATTCAGCGACTCCGTAATCCCGCAGTGTCAGACGGCGGGCATGGGCGGCGCGTTATGATCGTAGCCCCAACGCTTGGAGTCCGGAACCTCCATTTGGTCACAGAGCACATTCCAGACCACGCGTGGCTCCTCCCCCGCGTCCAGCGCCTCGACCACGGTCATATTCGCCAATTTGGACATCCGTTGATCACGCGACAGCGAACGACCGTAGGTCCGACCGAACACCTCTTCAAGTAATTCCCAGAATTCCCGTTCACGCATACACGCCAGTGTGCCACCAACCGCAGGACAGCAAAAACCCGCATCGCCACAAGCGATACGGGTTCACAGCTAGACATAGATTACGGGACGCGGCTTCACACCGCCAACCGATCAGCCCTCGACCGAGTCGAGATAATCAGCCACCATGCGCAGCATGCGCGAAGTGGAGACTCCGAGCGCATCGGCGATGGAGCTCAGCAGTTCGGAGCTGGCTTCCTTCTGTCCACGTTCGACTTCGGAAAGGTAGCCTAGCGAAACGCCTGCCTTCTCGGAGACTTCACGCAACGTGCGGCGATCGCGCGTGCGCAGCTCGCGCAGCACATGACCGATAGCACCACGCAGCGAAAACTCGCGAGGCTCCTCCTCAGCCACCACGGGCTCGGCGGCGGCAGTCGGCTTGTACGACGGCGAATCCTCATCCCACATACGTTCACGAACGGCTTGACGCTGATCCTTGGCCTTCTTGGCGGCCTGTGCTTGAGCACCTGCTGCTGGGCGAACATCACCGCACGGCGCTGGGCCGGAGTCAGTTCACGCATACGGGCGACACCCGGCTGCACAGCCATCGGCTTCTTGGCGGCCACATCCATCTGTTCGTTCACTCGGGTCATCGTTTCCATCGCCATCGCCCCTTCCCAGGTCGGTTCAGTGTTTCCACTATGTACAACACGACAACCCAACGGTTTTATTCCTTAAAACTTGCTGTGAATAGACTCAAGTTTTGCAGAACGTGGAATACGGTGAGGCGACGAATCTCTTCGCGCATGCCATCAAGATGGAGTTCGACGGCTTTGAGCACTTCGGCATGGTCCGGGGTGAGGCTTGCGGGGATGCGCAGGCCCACATACACCAGTCCGGCCGGCTTGTCACCGTCCGGACCGGGGCCGGCCACGCCGGTGGTGGAAAGGCCGATGATTCGGTCGCCGTATTCCGGCTGGCTGTATAGGCGAGCGGCACCGATGGCCATCTGCCGGGCGACTTCGGGGTGTACGGCACCTTCTCGATCCAATAGGGCCTTGTCCACGTGCAGGATCGAGGCCTTGGCATTGATGTCGTAAGTGACAGCGGAGCCCAACAACACGTTGGAGGCGCCGGGAATACGCACGAACGCATCGGCAAGCAGGCCACCGGTCAGGGATTCAGCGCAGGCGATTTTCGTATTGTTCGCCTCGCAAATCTTGAGGATGCCGGCCGCGAGACTGTCGCACAATTCCCGCATTGGAATATCCGTCACTTCCGCTTCGGGGCGACGAACGTGTTGTACAGGTACACGGCACCCGAGTAGAGGCACAGGACCAATGCCACGTAGATGATGGCGTAGGTCAGGAAGTAGTAAGCGGTCATCCAGAACGGCGTGGCTTGTCCGTTACCCAGAGACCAGAACGGCAGCAGCAGCATGGACAGACCCACGCACTGGAATACGGTCTTGAGCTTGCCGGGCCATGCGGCGGCGATGACTTTGCCGCCCGGACGCTCCATGACGAAGAAACGCATAACGGTGATACCAATTTCGCGAATCAGGAACAGGATGGTTACCCACCAGCCGAGCTCGCCGAACGCGGAGCATACAATCATTGCGCCGCAAGTGAGCAGCTTGTCCGCGATCGGATCCATGAGCTTGCCCATTTCGGTGACCTGATTGTATTTGCGGGCCATCCAACCGTCGATTTTATCGGTGGACGCGGCGATGATGAACAGCACCGCGGCGACCCAGCGCATGGTCAGGTTGTTCTCACCCCAGGCACCGGCGAGAATGTCGAGTGTCAGGAAAAACACCACGAGTACGATGCGCGAGTAGGTGACCAGGTTCGGCGGCGCGTTCCATCCGTCGAACAGCGATGATTTGGGCGATGACTGCTTGTCCATTGTGTTCTCATCCATAGTGTTCACGTTACCCCCACACTTCTACCTTGAGTGAGTATTGGCTGGATATTGACTGCCATTATTCGGGAATCAGGTTGCGTGCTGATGGCCGCGTGGCCGCGCTTCTCTCTCCGCCCCTTCGGGGCACCTCCCTCATCAGAGGAAGGTCGATGGGTGAATTATTCGCCGAGTTCGGGCTGTTGCGGGGCGGTGGCTTCGAGCGAGCTGGTTTCGCCTCGGATGAAGGCGAGCACCTGCGGCAGGTCCTGCGGCTGGACGAGCACTTCGCGGGCCTTCGAGCTTCGGACGGCCCGACCACGCCACGCGATTCGAGCAGGTCCATGAGTCGGCCGGCCTTGGCGAAGCCGACCCTGAGCTTGCGCTGCAGCATCGAGGTGGAGCCGAATTGGCTGGTGACCACGAGTTCGGCGGCCTGCAGCAGCACGTCCATGTCGTCGCCGATCTCCTCGTCGGGCTCCATGCTGTCTTTCTTTTCGGCTTCCTTGGCCATCTGTTCGATGTCTTCGCGGTATTTCGGCTTGCGCTGGGTGCGCACGAACTCCACGGCCTTGCGAATCTCGGATTCGGACACCCACGAGCCCTGCACACGAATCGGCTTGGCGGAACCCATCGGCAGGAACAACGCATCGCCCTGACCAATCAGGGTCTCGGCACCGACCGTGTCAAGAATGACTCGCGAATCGGTGGCGGACGAGGTGGCGAACGCCAGTCGGGATGGAATGTTGGCCTTGATCAGACCGGTGACCACGTCCACGGACGGACGCTGGGTGGCGAGCACCAGATGCACACCGGCGGCTCGTGCCAGCTGGGTGATGCGCTGGATGGAGCTTTCCACATCGTTCTTGGCCACCATCATAAGGTCGGCCATCTCGTCGACCACCACGAGGATGTACGGATAGGGGGCCACCTTGCGCTGGGAGCCGGCGGGCGCATGTACCTTGCCGGCGCGCACGGCCTCGTTGAAGTCCTTGACGTGGCGGAATCCGAAGAATTCGAGGTCGGAGTAGCGTGCATCCATCTCTTTGACCACCCATTCGAGGGCCTGTGCGGCTTTCTTCGGATCGGTGATGATCGGGGTCAGCAGGTGCGGGATGCCTGCGTAGGCGGACAGTTCCACGCGCTTGGGATCCACCATGATCAGACGCACCTGTTCGGGCGTGGCACGCATGATGATCGAAGTGAGCATCGAGTTGATAAAACTCGACTTACCGGAACCGGTGGCACCGGCCACCAGCAGGTGCGGCATCTTGGTCAGGTCGGCGGTCACGAAGTGGCCTTCGACGTCCTTGCCGATGCCGGAGAGCATCGGGTTCGGGTCGCCCACGGCCTTGTCGGAGCGCAGTACGTCGCCCAAGTGCACGATTTCGCGATCCTCGTTCGGGATTTCGATGCCGATGGCGGACTTGCCGGGAATCGGTGAAAGGATACGCACATCCGAACTGGCCACCGCGTAGGCGATGTTGCGCTGCAGGTTGGTGACTTTCTCCACCTTGACGCCGGGGCCAAGCTCGACCTCATATTGGGTGACCGAGGGGCCACGCAGGAAGCCGACGACTTTGGCATCCACGTTGAACTGTTCGAAGGTGGAAGTCAGCGCCCGGATCACGCGATCGTTGGCCGGGGTGCGCATCGCATGGGGCTGGCCTTTGGTCAGCAGGTTCAGGTCGGGCAACTGATACGGCCTATTGGCGTCGTCGTCTGTATCGTTGCCGGCGGTGGCATTCGGCTGGCCGCCCGTATTGGGCACGCCCTGGCCGACTCCGCTGCCGTCCGCATCGGCACCCGCGTAGCTCCGGTCGCG
>ENA-OQDE01000176-OQDE01000176.1-human-gut-metagenome-genome-assembly--contig:-NODE-176-length-41540-cov-8.416560_pt1 | contig 41540 bp, 35 predicted proteins | sample MGYA00242768_ERZ504595 | MGnify/ENA primary metagenome ERZ504595 (study PRJEB26092, sample SAMD00036307) | human gut metagenome | host: Homo sapiens | study: EMG produced TPA metagenomics assembly of... | reverse complement strand
TCCAAGTGAAAGGACAATCTACCGTTAAAATAATCTTGGAGGAGGATACCGAAACACTGGATGAAGTGGTAGTGGTTGGTTATGGTGTTCAGAAAAAAAGTGATGTGACTGGTGCTATGGCACGTGTGGGTTCTGAAGAATTGAATACAAGACCTGTGAACAATGCTTTTGAAGCCTTACAAGGCAAAGCTGCCGGTGTAGATATCACCTCAAGTGAACGTCCGGGTACTGTAGGATCAATCCGTATTCGTGGTAACCGATCTATCAGCGCATCATCAGACCCTCTGTATGTAGTAGATGGAGTGCCCTTGAGTGCTGGAGGAATTGAAACGATCAATCCGCGTGACATAGAATCCATTGATATCTTAAAGGATGCCTCTTCTACAGCTATTTACGGTTCTCGTGGTGCCAATGGTGTCATATTGATAACCACCAAACGCGGTAAAGCAGGTAGACTCGCTTTAAACTACTCAGGTTCTGTCACATTAGAAACCCTAAAAGACAAATCACCTGCCATGAGTGCAAGCGATTATATTACCTGGCGCCGTTGGGCTTATTATAACTCAGATCCGGTAAACAATCCTCGCGGTGACCAACCTAACTACGATAAAGACCAAATTTATTTCGCAGCATCAGGTGATCCCGCAGCTTTGGCTAATGTAAATAAAGGTTGGAATAACGGTACTTGGGATGGAAGTAGAGTAACAGATACCGACTGGGCAGACATAGTGACCCAAACAGGTATCACACATGAACATACCATCAGTGGTAGTGGCGGTAACGAAACTGCACAAGCTTTCTTCTCTATTGGTTATCTAAATAATCAAGGTACTCAGAAAGGACAGGAATATGAACGTTATAATTTCTCAATGTCTGTCGATTTACAAGTAAAACCTTGGTTTAAAATGGGCGGATCTATCAACGGTTCATGGGCGGTTCAAGACTATGGTTATTCCCGTACCGGACAATCTTCAGGCTCGGGCCCTGTTGATATATATAGCGCGGCAAAAGCTATTCCACGCTTTGGTGTTCCTTATGATGAAGAAGGCAATATCATTACCAACCCCTGTGGCTCCACCACCAATGTCTATACTGTGATTGACGAATGGAATAAGTCAACCGATAACCGCCAAACTTTCCGTGCACTAGGCAGCTTTTACGGACAATTTGATTTTGGAAAAATATGGGCACCACTAGAGGGACTAAGCTATAAAATCTCTTTCGGTCCTGATTTCCGCCACTATCGTCAAGGTATTTTTATCAGCAAAGACTCTGCCGTGAAAATGGGCTCAAAAAACTATGCTAAATATGCAACAGATCGTTACTTGTCATGGACACTGGATAATCAGATCAACTATAACAAGACATTTGGCAAACATAACTTAGGCGTAACCTTATTGCAATCAGCTTCCAAATATAATAAAGAAAGTGGTTCCGAAAGTGCTAACGCCATTCCTAATGAGAATTTTGAATGGTACAACATGGGCAGTGTAGACATTACAGATGCAGCAACTTATGGTGCTGGTATGAGTACCGGTATGTCTGAAAATCAGCTGGCATCATACATGGCACGTATAAACTACGCATACAACGACCGTTATTTATTGACTGTATCCGGACGTTATGACGGTTCTTCTGTATTAGCAGACGGACACAAATGGAGTTTCTTCCCTTCTGCCGCCTTGGGCTGGCGCATTGACCAAGAAGACTTCATGAAAGATATTTCTTGGATAAACCAGTTAAAGCTTCGTTTCGGTTTGGGAACAACAGGTAACTCAGCTGTAAATGCATATTCTACATTAGGTAATATCCAGTCATTCTATGTACCTTTTGGCTCTACTCTAACACCTGCTTATGCTACAAATGAACCTTATTACACTTCTTCTCAAGTAAAAATGGCAAATAAAGATTTAGGTTGGGAAAAGACAACACAATATAACTATGGTGTAGATTTCAGTTTCTTGAATGGACGTATCAGCGGTTCAATGGATATTTATCACTCTAACACCAATGACTTATTATTAAGCATGACTATTCCAACCTTAACCGGCTTTAATTCTACTTATGCCAATGTAGGTAAAACAAAAAACTTCGGTGTTGACTTATCTCTGAACTTGGTTCCCATACAAACCAAAGACTTTGAATGGAGTTCCACTATCAATGCAGCCTATCAAAAAGATGAAATCGTAGAACTTGCCAACGGCAAGCAGGATGACATTTCCAATGCCTGGTTCATTGGTGAGTCAATCAATGTTTTCTATGGTACTGCCAGCGATGGTCTGTGGCAGGAAAGTGATGCGGCAGAAATGGCTAAATTCAATGCCAACGGACATAAATTTGAAGCAGGTATGGTTAAACCAGTTGATCAGGATGGTAACTATATTATAGACAGTAATGACCGTATTATTCTTGGCAACAAAAATCCTAAATGGGTACTGGGATGGAGCAATACATTCAACTATAAAGGTCTTGAACTAGGTATCGAGCTAAACGGACGATTTGGTTATATGGTTGATACGGGTGGTGAAGGCCAATACGGTATGTACAACCAACGTGAAATAAGCTATTGGACTCCGGACAACACTGGTGCTGATTATCAAAAACCGATTTACAGTACAGCAGGTGGTGATGCTTATTCAAGTCTGCTAGGCTTTAAAGATGCCTCATTCATCAAGATCCGTAACATTTCTTTAGGTTATAACTTCAATTCCAAAGCATTAAAGAACATCGGAATCAGTTCTCTTAAATTATATGCACAAGCTAAGAATATAGGCAACCTCTATTCTTCAGTAGATTTTATGGATCTGGACTTAGGCACTACTTATTACAATAGAGGCTTTACTTTCGGTTTACAAGTTGGTTTCTAATTTGATAATAACACATTAAACTGTTTTTAAAATGAAAAATTTAAAATATACATTATTCACAGCTGCCCTGTCTGTCGCAATGACTGCCGGTTTCAGTTCTTGTAGCGATAGTTTCCTAGATGAAAAAACAAGTCATCCTATACCACTGATTATTTCAAAACGTCACAGGGCATTCAAGATCTGGCTACCGCACTGTACGGTAACATCCGTTGGCATTTCGGTTATGAATGGGCGTATGGTATTACCCTTTACGGCACTGATGAATTCACAAACGGCTCTGACCTGACGGCAGAACCATGGAACACTTATGACAGCCGTCTGAACCCATTGGACTGTACAAAAGCAAACGGAGCGGCCAACAATAACTGTCCGGGTATATCAGCTCTTTGGGATCAGATGTATTACGGCATCGCTTCTGCCAATCAAGTTATCGCATCAGCTGACTATGTTACTGATGCGGAAGTCCGTGAAAAATGCTTGGGTGAAGCTTATTTCCTACGTGGATATAACTACTATCGTCTTTTCGCACAATATGGTGGTGTGGTTCTGCAAACCCAAGTTACTGAAGGTGTGGTCAGAACCTTTACTCGCGCTTCTGCAGAAGAAACATTAAACCAAGTGATTGATGACTTGCAGAACGCTTACGACAAACTGCCTACAGACAGATGGCGTGGTACAGGTACATGGACTAAATACACAGCAGCACACTTCCTGGCAAAAGCTTTGCTGTACCGTCAGTCTGAACGTTGCAGCGACTGGAACTCAAGTTATCCTGCTGATGCTGATTTGAAAAAAGCGATTACGTTATGCGATGAAGTCATCTCAAAATGTCCGTTAGAAAGTGATTATAATAACCTTTACGCCAAATGGACCGGTATAGACTGCAAAGCCGAGGAGTCTAATGAAATATTAATGTCATGCCAACACACTTCTTCGGCAACCGGACGTTTCGGAAACCGTACTTATAGTTACTTCAACCCACAATTCTCCAACTTCTCCGGTGGTTGGACACAACGTGGCCAATATATTGGTGGTATGGACTTCCAACGTTGCCGCCCTACAGAATACGCTTATGCTATCTTTGACAATGTGAATGACTCACGTATGTGGAAAACATTCAAAACTGTCTACGGATTGAATAATATTGCATCGAAAGCAGATGATGTAGTGGCTACAAACGGTATTACAGCCGATCAGGTTCCAACACTAGGCGACCAAGGCATCATCTTTATTCTTAATAAAAAAAGTGACAACCGTTTTAAAGACGCCACAAACTCCGATTATGGAACAGTAGGTCGTGGTGGTATAGCCCACTCCTTTGTAAACCCCGAAACAAATAAATGGGTGCCGAATGTGTTCCCTGTATATGCCGGTGGTCAATATGTATTGAACACCTATGGTGTTAGCGGAAATCCAGCACAGTCCAATGTCTTCTGTGGTATCAATAAAACTGATGACGGCTCGCGTACAGCAGAAAAAGGGGACGCACATCGTGATGTCATTATGGCCCGTACAGGCGAAACTTATCTGATAAAAGCGGAAGCTCAAGTACGTTCCGGTAACTTCCAGGATGCTATCTCTACCATCAACCAGCTCCGTGCACGTGCCGAATGGAAAAATGGTGAAGATCGCGAATACTACACCGATGGTTCTATGGCTTTCTTGAAAAGCGCAGGTGGTGACGAAGATAATTCAACCGCACTAAGCACTTTAGGTAAATGCAAAGATGCCAATGGTACCAAAATCAATAACACAGAGGCATTCAAGGCTTCTTTCCTTCAAAAGAACACTTACTATCTTTCAACTGGTATAGAACGCACTACAGATGCTTCCAGTCTGCAAATTTCAAGTTATTCATCATTACCGGCCGAGGATGAAGCTATTCTATCAGCTATGGGCGTAAATGGGGACAAAGACCGTTTGATCAATTTCATTTTAAACGAACGTACCCGCGAATGCTAGGTGAATGGAACCGCTGGGAAGAATTAAGCCGTACCAAGACTTTGGTTCAACGTGCTAAATTATTCAATCCGGAAGCAGCTGCCAATATAGCAGACAAACATTTGCTTCGTCCTATTCCACAAACATTCTTAGACCAACTTCAACATGAAGACGGTACGAATTTAAGTGATGAAGAAAAAGCCGCAATGCAGAATCCAGGCTATTAACAGACTAGATTTTTGCAGTCAATAATTAATAAGGGGAGTGCCGGATTCAGTACTCCCCTATTTTCCACACCATAAATACTTATTTTATAATGAAAAAAATCGGTCGGTTTATATGCTTCACTACACTATTCTTGTTAATAGCGGGATGCAAACAACAAAAAACTATACGCTATGAACTTGTAGATGGCAATCCACAAATAGATTACATAGATTTCCTGAACGACACGCTATGCCGATTTGTCGCACCAGGACCATTGGTTCTGACAAGCCACTACACAAAAGAAGGAGATATTTATATAATACAAATCAACGATATAGTGAGCGCACGACTATATAAAACAGAAGAAGGAAAGCTACGAGGTGAGGCTCCTTTTTTTGAAGGAATATGGATTATAAAAGAAAAGTGATATCAACAAGTTCTGTACAGTTCATTCACTCATTTCTTTTCATATAAAGAATCTATCTGTCAGCCCCCCAAAAAAACAATAACTAAAATCCAATACAAATCCAACAAGATGAATAAAGATTGTTATCCGTATATGGAAAAAGAACAGAAAGAATATGAACAATATTCCATGTAAATGAATAAAATTCCATAGGTAAGATACCTTCTTCGTCTATATTTGCACAAATCAAAAATCAAAGATACTATGGAACTATTACCAACAATCAGAAAAAGCATAATTGCATTCGTTCTGCTACCCGCACTTCTATATGCAGGTATCCCTCCCACCCTACAAAGCGATGCCTCACAAAGAATGACCAAAGATATCATGAACCGTGCTTACATCACCCCCAAACGTATTGTTACCAAATACGCAGGATGTAAGAATAATCTAATAAAAGACGAACACTATTTGTTAGAGCGTGGAAACGGCCAATCGGAGATGAACAGAAAAAAATGTTGCATAATGACCTCTACTGAAACAGAGAAGGCATCCTTATTACTGGATTTCGGCAGTGAACTGCATGGAGGATTAAAGCTCGTCATGGGTAGTTCCAGCCGTAGGGAGCCTTCTTTGGTAAGGATACGTTTCGGAGAATCTGTTGGAGAAGCCAACAGTACCACTTCAAATACCGAATGGAAAGTGGGATTTTCAACAGACGATCATGCCAAACGTGATATCATCATGGAAATTCCCCGTGACGGCATGATTGAAATAGGCAATACCGGTTTCCGCTTTGTCCGTCTCGACTTGCTGCAAAACAACGCTACTATCTCTTTAAAAGAAATTTCAGCTATCCTGCGCTACCGTGATATTCCCTATCTGGGGTCTTTTGAATGCAACGACCAACGTTTAAACAAAATATGGATTACCGGAGCCTATACTGTCCACTTGAACATGCAGGAGTTTTTATGGGATGGCATCAAACGTGACCGGGTAGTCTGGCTGGGCGATATGCATCCTGAATTAATGACCATCAGCCGTGTTTTCGGATACAATGAGGTGATTCCCAACAGTCTGGACCTGGCCTGCAAACAATTTCCTTTACCCGATTGGATGAATGGCATGAGTGCATACAGCCTATGGTATCTGATCAACCAATATGAATGGTATCACCAGACCGGAGATATTGATTTTTTAAAGAAACATTCCGACTATATCAGCGGATTAATCCATCTGATAAACGGAAAAGTGGATGATGCGGGAAATGAAACGTTAGCACCTGCCCGCTTTTTGGACTGGCCATCCAGCGGAAATAAAGCCGGAGTTGAGGCAGGCTATCGCGCACTGATCGTATGGGCCATGCAAGATGCGCATCAATTGTCTTTAAAACTTGGCAACACCTCTGATGCTCAATTATGTCTGGACATTATCAACCGGATGAAAAAAAGATATTACCTCACAACAATCTGAAACAGGCAGCTTCATTAATGGCCATCACCGGATTGATGGATCCCCAACAGGCTTGCGATGAAGTTGTCTCTGTAGGCGGTGGAAAAGGTTTTTCCACTTTTTACGGGTATTATATGCTGGAAGCATTAGCCAAAGCAGGTGAGTATGAGAAAGCAATAGATATCATTAAAACTTTCTGGGGAGCCATGCTGGATTTGGGAGCAACCACGTTTTGGGAAGATTTCAATCTGGACTGGATTCCTAATGCCACTCCTATAGACGAACCTGTTCCAGCCGGGAAAAAAGACATACATGGCGATTTCGGTGCCTATTGCTATCCCGGATTCCGTCACAGCCTTTGCCATGGGTGGTCTTCAGGACCTACCACATGGCTGTCAGATCATGTATTAGGTATAAAAATCGTGGACGTGGAACGCAAGCAGATCAGTATTGAGCCACACTTGGGTAAATTAGAATGGGCCAAAGGTACTTATCCCACCCCTTGGGGCGTGATAGAAGTCAGCCACGAGAAGAAAGCCGATGGTAAAATCGCAACCAAAGTAAAACTTCCGAAAGGTGTAAGACAAATTTAATTATAAAAAATCGTTATCAAACTTCTATAAAAACTGGATCTTATGAAAAACATAATGATATGGATTATGCTCCTCTTGAGTATAACTTATACTGACGCCCAAAATGGAAAATCTCCTAGAAAAGACTATGCCAAATTAGCTAATTATGATGAAAGTAAGGTTCCGCAATATACCTTACCTTCCGTATTAATGTGCCACGACGGAGAAATGGTTCAGACCAAGGAACAATGGGAGCAAAAACGCCGCCCCGAAATTTTAAACCTGTTCACGACTTATATGTTTGGCAAAGCACCTGTATTAAAACACAAACTGCCTTGTACAGTCAGTCGGATCAATGAAAAAGCTCTGAACGGACGTGCCACCCGGAAAGAAATAACCATCCAATTAACAGACGATCCACAGGCCCCACATCGACTTGCAACTGTATCTTCCTAATCATGTATCAGGAAAAATTCCGGTTTTTCTAGGCATCAGCTTCATGCCCAATTACACGATATATGATGATCCCGATTTATCTGTCCCCGAAATAACAGATGAAAAAATGAAGAAAAGATCTTTCAGGGGATCAATGGACAAATCCTGGCAGCTTGATAAAATTTTGGAACACGGATATGGTCTGGCCACTTTCTGTTATAATGATGTGGATCCCGATTTTGACGATGACTTCCAAAATGGTGTGCATCCTTATTATTACGAGAAAGGGCAGAATTTCCCAGATCCGGATCAATGGGGTTCCATTGCAGCTTGGGCATGGGGCATGAGCCGTGCCATGGATTATCTGGAAACAGACAAAAAAGTGGATGCTAAAAAAGTTGCCGTGATAGGTCATTCTCGTCTTGGCAAAACCGCTGTCTGGGCCGGAGCCTCCGATCCGCGTTTTGCTTTAGTCATATCCGGGAATTCGGGATGTTGTGGAGTTGCCATCTCACGTCGTTGTTTCGGTGAGACTGTAGAAGCTATGAATGTACGTTTTCCTCATTGGTTCTGTGGTAATTACAAACAATTTAATGACAGGGAAAAATACTTACCTTTCGACCAGCACGAACTTGTTGCCCTAATTGCTCCAAGACCTATATATATAGCCAGTGCAGAAGAAGACAACTGGTCCGACCAAAAAGGTGAATTTCTAGGAGGTAAAGGAGCTGAACCTGTATATGCCCTCTATGGTTTGGGCGGAATAGGTTGTGAAGAAATGCCTCCCGTAGATACACCCTACATGAATGGCCCTATCGCATACCACAATCGCAAAGGACCTCATGCTGTTCTTCCATACGATTGGGAACAATTCCTTCGCTTTGCTGACAAATATTTTAAAAACAAATAATTAATATATAAATCAATGATGAAAAACAAGAACCTACTTATAGGATTATGCTCAGTACCACTATTGCTTAGCATATCAACAAGCATGACAGCCCAAGACTTGCGTGAACGTACATATTATTACGAAATACTAGAACCACGCCATGAGCCCAAACCGGAAATCAAAGGTTTTGCAACAGAAAGAATAAAAGAAAACTTAGACAGAGGATTAACGGCCACTCCATCTGCAAACGGGAAAGGTATCTACCTCAGTTGGAGACTATTGGAACAAGATGGAACTGACACTTCCTTCCACCTCTACCGTTCTGCAAACGGCAAGACACAGCGTTTATCAAAAAATCCAATTAAAAACACCTGTGACTTTGTTGACCAGACTCCCGTTTCTGGAAAAGCAACCTATTGGATCTGTGCATTAGATAAAAAGAAAAAAGTAATTGACACATCTTCCAAATTGGATGTGGACTGTTCTTTATTGAGAAACTATCAGTCCATTAAATTGAACCGTAATATAAAAGCAGGCAAAATAGCCGTTGCTGATTTGAACGGGGATGGCATTTACGATTATATCATCCGCACCCCGGAAAAAAATGTGGATCCCGGAATGCCCGGTACTTTGGATGGTTCAACTTATCAAATTGAGGCTTATTTAAGTGACGGCACTTTTTTATGGTCTAAAGATTTAGGACAAGGTATCGAGCCCGGTGTTTGGTACTCCCCTTTCATCGCATACGACTTCAATGGAGATGGCAAAGCAGAAATTGCCTTAAAAACAGCTTCGGAAACAACCCAACGAAATGAAAAAGGACGGGTAGATTCCGGTGAGGAGTATCTAAGTGTATGGGATGGAATGACCGGAAAAGAAATTGCCCGCGTGGACTGGCCTGAACGGAATGACAGGTATGGAAATCTGGTCCGGCAGAACCGTAACCAAATAGGAATGGCCTATCTGGACGGCAAGACCCCTTATATATTGGCATGTCGTGGCACTTACAAACTGATGACTGTAGATGCATGGCAGCTGAAAGATAACAAACTGGAACGTGCATGGCGATGGGACGGCGATGAAGAAAATCCCGTAGTAAGAAGCATGGGTTCCCATAATATGGTATGTGGTGATGTGGATGAAGATGGAAAAGATGAAATTCTGTTAGGCTCATGCATGCTTGATGATAACGGGACTTTACTATGGTCTACCGGACTAGGACACCCTGATAAAATCTATCTGACTGATATCGACCGGATCGTCCGGGTATGGAAGTGTTCCTTTGTCTGGAACCTTGGCACGAGAACGGACGTGGCGTTTGTGTTGTGGATGCCAGAACAGGACAACCGGTATGGAATATCGGTCATAAGACATTCCATGTAGGCGATGGGATGGTTGCTGATTTTGATCCGGTCCACAAAGGTCTGGAATGTTTTGCCAGCGAAGACCGTAAAGGAGGCAGCACAGACAAATATCTACTTTCGGCTGACGGTAAACCTTTAGGTAAAAATGAGGAAGTGCCCTCCTGCCGTAATTGGGCTTGGTGGGACGGTGACTTATTGCGCGAAACATTCAAAGGGGACGATAACCGATGGGGGGCAAGTTCCTCTTCAAACGGTCGTTCACTAAGTATTGTAAAATGGAAAGGAGAAACACTGACACAAGGAATTGAAGGTGATATCTTAATGATTGCAGACTTATATGGAGACTGGCGTGAAGAAATAATCACCGCATTGCCCGGTGAAATACGTATCTACACAACCAATCTTCCGGCAAAAGACCGTCGCACCACATTGATGCAAGACGGAATATATAGAAGTTATGTAGCTCATCGTTCCATGGGATATCCACAAGCTCCTGTTCCCTCCTATTATTTAGGAGAATAATATTAAGATTAGCATGAAGGATTCCTCTAAAAACTGTAACGGATATCCTTTTGCTGTAGGGGCGCTTTGATGCGCCCTTATGCATATAAGACTCAAACCTAATCATAAACATCATGCAAAAGATACTATTACTCATTGCTTCCCTTTTTATTTCAACTTTATACTCGCAGAAAATGAAATAAAATCCTGGCAAGGCATTCATGAAACACCCCTTTCCCGTCTAGAACAACAATTTGCAGAACCTCCTGTGGAATTTGCCAACCACGTAATATGGGGTTGGGAAGGGAAAATGGATAAAAAGACTATTTGCAATGACTTGGATTCTATCAAAAAGAAAGGATTCCGTGCCGTAATATTTGAAGCAGGTTACAAACTACCTTTCAAATATCTTTCCGAAGAATGGTTTAAAGCGATTCGTACCGGAGTACTTGAAGCCAAAAAGCGAGGCATGAAAGTCTGGATTATTGATGAAGGAAAATATCCCAGCGGATTTGCAGGAGGAAAATTCTCACAGGAACGTCCCGATTTGAGAATGCAAGCTCTTGTGATAGGTGATACCATACAGATAAAACGGGGAGAAGTAATGACAAACCATAAAATAGCACCGGAAATCATCAGTGCGGTAGCCGTCAGTACATCCGGTGCTCCTAACAGAACTGTAGCAATTAATAATGGTGAAATAAGTTTCAACGCCGGACTGGATGACTGGAAGATCCTATTGGTCAAAAGCGACTTTCGGACGGCCGTAACCCGAGCCGTTAATAATCCCAACGGCGGCAAAGATGCCACTAATTCTCTGTGTGATTATCTGAATCCTGTTGCCGTACAACAATTCATTGATTGGACACATGAACAGTATAAAAAATACCTTGGTAAAGAGCTGGGTACACCGTACTTGGTTTCCGGGGAGACGAACCCGATTATGCACATTTACCCTGGACTCCTTCCATTGTCCAAACATTCAAAGATACAAAAGGGTATGATCCGACTCCCTATCTGGCCTCCTTTTTACCACTTCGCCCACCATACAGGAACAAAGGGTAAAAGCCGATTATTGGGATGTCTGGTCCAGCTTGTTCGCCACCCATTTTTTCAAATTACAGGCCGATTGGTGTGCGGCTAATGGAGTAGCCCACATTACCCATCTTAACAAAGAACATGAAATGCCCGCATGTGTTAAAGCTGAAGGAGACTATTTCCGGAATTTAAGTAAAGTTCAAATACCCGGAGTAGATGCAATCTGGAACCAAATATGGCCCGGTACCCTTAATGATTTCCCCAAACTGGCCTCATCTGTAGCTCATGTTTATGGAAAACCTAGAGCATTCAGCGAAAGTTTTGCAGCTTACCACATCTCCCCTACCATTCCCCAAGCCAAATTTGTTGTAGATCATCAGATTGCCCGTGGGATTAACTTCTTTGAATTCATGTTCTGGCCGGCAGGTCCAAACATCGCAATTGGATGAGTGATCCCGGTATGAAAGGCCTGAATGAATATACGAATCGCACCACTTACCTGATGAGTCAGGGGAAGCCGGGAGCACGAATTGCCATGTATTACCCCACATCTGCTATGTGGCTGGGTAACAATGAAGTTTATAAGGATATCGTCACTCTTACCCAACAGCTGTTAACTCATCAACGAGATTTTGACTACATAAACGATGATGCTTTTACGGAAGCACTGACCATAGGTTCCGGCTATCTGGAAAATAAAAGCGGACAAAGATATGAAACATTGATTATCCCATCATCAGATGTTATTTCCGCATCTGCCTGGAAAGTGATAGAAACATTTTCCTCACGTGGAGGAAAGGTCCTGTTTTGGGGAAGGAAGCCTGCTTCTTTCATTGACAAAAGTTTCACTGCTCCCGGTTCCCTATCAGATTTAACCAATAGCAGGATTGAGCCATCCACCAGATGGACTGCACGTGTAAGCTCTTCCCTTCCGGAACCGGAAATGAAAATCATTTCACCTGCCAATGATTCTATCCGCTACACGCGCAGAGTAATGCCCGATGGCGACCTCTACTTCATATTCAATGAAGGGAATAAAGCTACAGAATTTACAGCAGACTTTGATAAAGTAGGAGTCGCAAAAGAATGGAATGCGACAGATGGCACACTCCAACCGATAAATGCAACAATTGTCAATAACCGTACCCGTCTGACCATTAAACTGGAAGCATGGGAAAGCAAGCTCATATCTATCGGAAAAAATAACAGAGAATATAACATTAAAGAATATGGCGTAAAAGGAAATGGCTATTCGGAGACAGCCACTTTACAACGTATCATTAATGAAGCAGTTCACAATGGAGGTGGAACGATAGTTATTCCTGCCGGGGAGTATCTAAGCGGCGCTCTATTCTTCCCACGTGGTGTAGATTTACGTATAGAAAAAAACGCCAAACTAATCAGCACTGTCGACCCCAATGAATTTCCTGTCATCCCTACCCGTTTTGAAGGTATAGAAAAAAGGTGGCGATGTGCTTTCTTGAATTTCGACCATTCAGACGGAGTTAAAGTTTATGGTGAAGGAGTTATCGATGGTAAAGGAGTAGAATGGAAAAAAATTCCATTCGGAAACTCCGGACGTCCCAGACTGTTATGTTTCACAGATTGCCCGGGAGGTAAGATTTCCGGTTTAAAAATGATAAATCAGGCCTCATGGTGTCTTCATGTACTTTACACAAACGGCTTCACTATAGATGGAATCGATATCCGTGCATTGGAATATATACCCAGTTCCGATGGCATAGATATTGATTCGTCCAATGATATACTGATTACTTCCACCCGCATTGAGGCACATGATGATTGTATCTCCATCAAATCCGGACGAGACGAAGACGGACGCAGAGTAGGACGTCCCAGTGAAAACATTCTGATAGAAAACTGTCATTTTGCATACGGTCATGGTGGAGTGGCTATGGGCAGTGAAATATCAGGCGGCATACGCAATGTGACCATACGTTCCTGCCTGATGGATAACGAAAACTGGAGCCCCTTACGTTTTAAAAGTCAGCCCAGCCGCGGCGGAACTGTGGAAAATATCACTTTTGAAGATATTACCATCAAAGGAGCGCGCAGTATCTTTGATATCAATATGGAATGGCGTATGGTTCCTCCGCTTTCACCTGCACATTATCCGCTGACCTGTTTGCGCAATATCCATTTCAAGAATATAAATGGAGAAGCACAATCAGCAGGAACCATGTATGGTTTTAAAGAGGCTCCATTCGGAAATGATACATTCTTTTTTGAGAATTGCCATATTAAAGCTCAAAAAGGATTAAGCATCTCAAATGTGGCCAATGTTAATTTTAAAGGTTTGGAACTAGAGATAAAAGAAGGAGAAAAGATTTATGAACGGTCTGCAAATAAAGACAAATAGCCCAATAAGAACACTGATAAATAAAAAATACACTCGAAATGCGTACACATGCATAATATTCAAGGAAGATGTACACATTTCCATTGTAGGAAATCCCAGACCATCCTATTTTTGCGCTACCATTAAAACACTAAAACAACATGATGAAGAAAAAATTAATACTATCATTCTTTTTTGTTGCATTAGGTTTTGGAGTTGTAAAAGCACAAGACTTGCCGGACAAAAAAGAAACGTTGAAGACTGTTACAAAAGTCAATGATTACTTCATGAAGAAGTATGCCGATTATCGTACTCCTTCTTTTGTAAAAAATGTAACCCGTCCCAGTAATATCTGGACACGCGGAGTATATTATGAAGGATTAATGGCTCTTTACTCCGTCTATCCACGCGATGACTATTATAAATACGCTGTCGATTGGTCAAATTACCACGAATGGGGATTCCGCAACGGTACCACCACTCGCAATGCTGATGATTACTGTGCCAGCCAGACTTACATTGATTTATATAACATTTGTCCCGATCCGGAAAGAATCCGTAAGGTCAAAGCCAATATAGATATGCTGGTCAACACTCCTCAAGTAAATGATTGGTGGTGGATTGACGCCATCCAAATGGGAATGCCTGTATTTGCCAAACTGGGAAAATTGACCGGAGAACAAAAATATTTCGACAAAATGTGGGATATGTATGAATATACCCGTAACAAACATGGTGAGAATGGCATGTACAACCAAAAAGAAGGTTTGTGGTGGAGAGACCAAGACTTTGATCCCCCTTACAAAGAACCTAACGGTAAGAATTGCTATTGGAGTCGTGGTAATGGATGGGTATATGCAGCACTGGTACGTGTATTGGATGAAATTCCTACTGATGAAAAACATCGCGCCGACTATATCAATGACTTCCTGACCATGAGTAAAGCTATCAAAAATTGCCAACGTACTGATGGTTTTTGGAATGTAAGTATGCATGACGAATCAAACTTCGGAGGTAAAGAAACCAGTGGCACCGCTTTATTTGTATATGGCATGGCATGGGGGTACGTAACGGACTGTTGGACAGAAAAGAATACCTGCCAGTCTTGTTGAAAGCATGGAATGCTATGGTGAAGGATGCCGTTCACCCTAACGGCTTCCTAGGACTTGTACAAGGAACCGGAAAAGAACCGAAAGACAGTCAACCTGTCACATACGATAAAGTACCCGATTTTGAAGATTTTGGAGTAGGGTGTTTCCTGCTCGCCGGAAGTGAGGTTTACAAATTAAATTAATAATATGATTGGTTAGTGAATCGATTTTTCATAGACTATGATTTAAAGGTTAGATTTAGGTTAAGTAAAAAGGAGCGACTGTGAAGCCGCTCCTTTTTGTTCTATCAATCATACGTTTTCAATCAGTAATAGAAAATACCAATACTCCTGCTGTAGGAATTACCGGCTCTCCTATCAGCACTTTGGCTCCCGAAGGAAGTACGAACTTATAAGGTTTATCTGTATAATTCAGTACAATCCCCATACCATTGCGGTACTCTAAAGTAACACCGTATGGTAAATCCATCACAGGAATATTCAATTGCGCATATAGTTTCTTCAAAATATCTTTCTCCAATAATCCGTCCGTACTATCCACTCCCACGTAAGTAACAATACCTTTTCCCAACTTACGAGTAGTGACTGCCGGTTTTCCTTCATAAAATTCCTGTGTATAAGTAGCCCATACTTGTGAATCCTTACCCGGTTTCAATATCTCTCCCCAAGTATTCCACGTATATTCTTTTCCATCCATCCGTAATTTGCCCGGTTCTTCAGGAAGTAATAAATCATAAAACTCCATTTCATTACCGGTCAGTTCATTTATCATGGAACCGAAAGGAGCTTCGGGTAAACGTCCATGGCGGTCTTTTTGGGCTGTACGGCAAGTTAAGACCAAATTACCACCCTTCTTTACATAATCAGTCCATCTGTCTACCAATGCCTTGTCAGCCAATTGATAAGCCGGAGCTATGATCACAGGATAAGAGGAGAACTCCTTGCTTTCATTGATAAAATCTACGGGCGCGCCAAAAGATTTCAACGTGCGATAATATTTCTCAATATGCCCTAATGTATTCCATGTACGATTTTGCTTCTGGCGCTCAATGCTCCATGAATTTTCATGATTAAAAAGAATGGCAGTACGACGCGCCAAATAATCGGCCGGTTTCACCTCACGAGCTGCAACCTGTCCCCGCAGCTGTCTGATTTCTTTCATGAACTGCTCATATTCACGTCCACCGGGAGTTACCGTTGTTCCGTCTGTACCTACAATGCCGTAGTGATATTGTTCCGTGCCATACAGAGGCTGGCGATAACGATAAGTACAGATAAAGTCGCCTCCACCGGCAAATACGCTCCACATCCATAAACGGATAGCTCCGGGCAGCGGTTGAGGATTGATACTCCCCCAATTCACCTGCCCTGGCTGAAGTTCCATTACTCCATAAGTACCTTGTATGGGTCTGAAAAAGTCATTGGCAAAAGCAATACGCAACGGATTTCCCACTCGATATCCGCGACGGCCGATCCCTTCATTGTCTCCATACACCATATAGCGAGTATAACTTTGAAAATCAAGTGCAGGGCTGCCACCTATATGTCCTTCCTCATAATTAGGAATATAGTTAGTAGTCACCCATTGGTTCTTTGCATATTTTTTAATCAACAAACATTGTTCATTCAAAAAGTCGTTTGTCTGACTGGCAGCAAAACGGCGGTAATCCAAAATCTGATGATGATTCATAAACATCTGGCAGTTTTAGGAAGAGTTATTTCATCAAAAGAAGAATAAACCTCACTCCAAAAAGCCGTTCCCCAGGCATCATTCAATGCTTTAATGTCATGATGATATTTTTCACGTAAAAAATCCCGGAAAGCCAGTTCGGCTTTCGGATTATAATCAAATTGTACGGCCGGCTCATTATCGAGCTGCCAGCCGATTATTCTGGAATCATTTCCATAATGCTGAGCTAACTTCTCTATCATTTTATAAGCCAGTTCTCTATAAACGGGAGAAGCAAAAGAAGCATGTTGACGTGCTCCGTGATCAAGCACGGTACCATTTTCATTTTTAATCAAAATTTCAGGGTATTTACGGCTCAGCCATACCGGTGGAGTTGCCGTAGAAGTACACATAATGACTTTCAAATCATATTTGGCAGCCAAAGCCACCGCTTTATCCAACCAGGCAAAATCATATTTTCCCTCTTCCGGTTCCAATTGCGCCCAAGCAAATTCCGCGAAATGGGTGAATTCAAAACCCAAATCGTGCATCTGTTTAAAATCTCTCTCCCATTGACTCTCATCCCAATGCTCAGGATAATAATAAGCACCGGTCAAGGTCAAATCCTTGTCTTTAAACCAAGGCTGTTGTGCAAAAAGTCCTCCGGCCAAAGAACAAGCCAAAAGAACGGTCACAAATCGTTTTTTCATGATAAAATAGTAATTTAATAGATTTTCCATTCCCATAATCCGGCTGCACCTTTATCTATGTGCAAACGCAAATAACGTACTTTATCTCCCACCGTTACCACATGAGGTGAACATGCCTTCACCTCTTTTACTCCGGCACAAGGTTGCCAATTAGTACCATCATTGGATTTTTCGAGATGCCAGGCATGGCCTTCAGCAGGGTGTACAAAGGCAAATTGACACTCCGTTACCTGCATGGCTTCACCCAAATCCACCATCAGCCAAGGATGATCATCATTTGTTTCTGCCATCCAGCGTGTTCCATTAGACCGGTCGCCTGCATTTCCAGGGTGATATATATGTGTGCGTTCCACCTTGACAAGCGAAGTTTTATCAGCCAAAGGACAATTAGGCTGAGTTTCTATTTCAACCTTAGAAGTACGGGGAGAACGTACGCTGGATGCACTGAAAGAAGCTTTCAGCGCCTTATTTTCGCGCTGTTCCTGGCTGACAGCCAAGTAACCAACTCCCTTTTCATCAGGAACAAGTGTCTTTATAGTGCCATCCTCATTAAATTCCATCCGATTGGCATATACTTGGCGGGTAGTTCCTCCGTCACCGTACTCCAGATATACGAAAATATAATCGTCTGTTTCTTCATTATAAAATACATTCCCATGTCCCGGCCCCCAAACATTATCGGCAATGGATGAAAAAAGAAAAATATCATTGCCTTCGGGCTTTTCAAAGCCCGACAAAGGGGACTGCCGGCTCATCATGTAAGCATTTACATAATTCTGATTCCCTCTCAAAGTATAGATGTAATAATAAATACCTTTACGTTTAAACATAACCGGCCCTTCCGAATACCCTTGACGAGCCGTACTCATCACAACAGTATCACCGGTTAAATGCTGCCAATCGTCAGTCATACGGCAGCCATCCGGCGGCGCCAGAATAAATAAGCAGTTCCATCATCATCCACAAAAGGTTCCCCATCTATATCCGGAGCAATACAAGATTGATCAAACCCATCCAAAGAATGAGAAGATATAGAATTACGTCCGGCAAAAAGGAAAGGACCTTCGGGACGGTCGGACTTCAGCACATAGGTACGTGCATTCTCATCCGGTTTTACAAAAGTGGTATAAAGATAATATTCACCATTCTTCTCCACTACTCTGCCGGGTGCCCAATAACGAAAATATCCCGTCTTTTTCTCTCCTTTGGCATTGACATATTCATGTCCTTTATGCCAATCGAATCCCACAATATGTGATCCGTCAAAACTCCAGTTTACAAAATCTTTAGATTTCCATACCACAGGAGTCCCTGCTTGTGACAATCCTTTATCAATATCAGTAGTACCATAAAGATAATAAGTATCACCAAATTTGGATAAAGAAGGATCAGCGATATTATCCGGAATAAGAGGATTGAAGTGATGGATACGAAGCAATTTATCAAGTACAGCCTTCTCTACGGTAAAAGCAGTTCCGTGACGGGTTCCTTTTGGAAAAGATACACGGTCAGATACATCTTCCCATGTCTTTCCATGATCACGACTGCAAACAGCTCCATATTGATGATTACGGTATTTATCAAAATAGACATAAAGAGCATCATCTACAAAAAGTGGCGCAGGTCCCTCACACCAATAATTTCCTGTAATGGAAGGAGAAACGGTAGTAGGAAATCCATCCTCTATCCGTGTTGTCCGTGTTATTCTCAAATTCTTCTCTGCCGGCAACGAGTTTTCATTCTTCACCACCATAATCAAGTCTTTCATCACCGGATCGCGTACAATAGCTGCATCAATCACACTGAAATCGGGATTAAAGAACAGTTTGGTTTCAGAAAATGTATTAAAATCCTTCGTCGTAACATAGTAAATACGATGGTTCAGCTTTCTCACTCTCAATGACCGGCACTTCCTTGTGACGTCCGGGAATGGTCGTTGCCCAAAAAATATAATAAGTTTGCGAAGGTTCATCATAAAACAATTCAGGTGCCCAGCAATTATGTGCAGCAGGCTCATGCATCATTACCGGAATAGAACGCTGCTCACTCCAATGGATTAAATCGGGAGAAGAGGCGTAACCTATAATCCGGTCTGTCCAACTGGAAGTCCACACCATGTGAAAGGTTCCGTCCGGCGCCTGACATATACTAGGGTCACGCATCAGACGATCCTTCCCGACCGTAGGTATCAAGAAAGATTTTCCATGATTCAGAGGAGTCCATGTCAGCCCATCCAAACTATAAGCCAAATGAAGACCGTCCCGACTGTCATTAATGAAATAAGAGAACAAATAAGCCGTATCACCGGCAAATAATCCGGAAACTGCCCCTAACAAGCAGAACAAACTGAATAATCGTTTTTTCATGTATACAATGATTTAATTGTGAGTATACAAAGATAAAAAGAGATTTGGACTTTTTTCTGCACATACAAGGCATATCCATGTAAAATCGTACAAATATATCGCACATTACCCCTATTTTATACGAATTTCCATCTATATGTACTTCTTTCTATTTACATGCAGATGAAAAGACCTTAATTTAGCAACATCAAATTCAAAGTAAAAAGATACTATGAAAAAAACGTTATTGACAATCTGCCTAGTATGGATGTGCTTCTCGTTAAGCGCACAAAAAATTATTGACTTATCCGGAAAATGGTCATTCAGTATAGACCGTCAGGATAATGGAGAAAAAGAAAAATGGTTCAGCCACACATTGAATGACTGCATCAACCTGCCCGGCTCCATGCCCGAGAAACTGAAAGGTGATGAGGTTACCGCAAAGACCCAATGGACAGGCAGTCTCTATGACAGTTCCTACTATTATAATCCATACATGGAAAAATACCGTAAAGAAGGTAATATTAAATTTCCATTCTTTCTGACTCCCGACAAACATTATGTAGGAGCTGCTTGGTATCAGAAAGAGGTGAATATACCTGCCGACTGGAAAGGTGAACGTATTTTGTTGTTCCTGGAACGTCCCCATATAGAAACAACCGTATGGGTGAACGGACAAAAGACAGGAATGCAGAATAGTCTTTGTGTTCCCCATCAATATGATATAACCCATTATGTCCGTCCCGGAAAATGTACTATCACTATCCGGGTGGATAATCGTATCAAAGAAATCAATGTCGGACCGGATTCGCACAGCATAACCGACCAGACCCAAGGAAACTGGAACGGCATTGTAGGACGCATCTGTCTGCAAACGACTCCGAAAACATATTTCGATGATATTCAAATATATCCGGAACCAGAACAAAAACTGGCACGTGTCAAAGTCGTCATCAAAGGTACAGGCACTGCAAAAGTAAAATTATCAGCAGAGAGCTTCAATACGGATAAAAAGCATATAGTTCCCGCCATACAACAAGAAATCAAACTCAACAAAGGAGTGACGGAAACAGAAATGGTATTACCTATGGGGAATGATATGCTGCTATGGGATGAATTTCATCCGGCCCTGTACAAACTGAAAGCAGAAGTCACCAATGGGAAAAAAACTGAGATAAAGGAAATACAATTCGGTATGCGCCGATTTGAAATCAAAGGTAAATGGTTTTATGTAAACGGGCGCAAAACCCAGCTTCGCGGAACAGTTGAAAACTGTGACTTCCCGTTGACCGGTTACGCTCCGATGGATGTAGAAAGTTGGGAACGGGTATTCCGTATCTGTCGCAGTTATGGACTGAATCACATGCGTTTCCATTCATTCTGTCCTCCCGAAGCCGCTTTTATGGCTGCCGACCGGGTAGGATTCTATCTGCAACCCGAAGGTCCGAGCTGGCCCAATCATGGTCCTAAATTAGGTTTGGGACAACCTATTGACAAATATCTGATGGACGAAACCATCGCATTAACCAAAGAATATGGCAACTATGCTTCTTATTGCATGTTGGCATGCGGAAACGAACCTAGCGGACGCTGGGTAGAATGGGTGACCAAGTTCGTAGAATATTGGGAAAAGAAGGATCCCAGACATGTATATACCGGAGCATCGGTAGGCAACGGATGGCAATGGCAACCTCGCAACCAATATCATGTAAAGGCTGGGGCACGTGGCCTGACCTGGTCCAAGAAACAACCGTCCACCCAAGACGACTATCGTTTCCAAAATCATCTTGACACCGTGAGACAGCCCTACGTATCCCATGAAACAGGTCAATGGTGCGCTTTCCCCAATTTCAATGAAATACGTAAATATACAGGCGTCAATAAAGCCAAGAACTTCGAGATTTTCAAAGACATTCTGGCTGACAACCACATGAGCGACCAAGCCCATCTATTTATGATGCCAGCGGAAAGTTGCAAGCCCTTTGTTACAAATATGAAATAGAAAAGACACTCCGCACGCCCGATTATGCCGGTTTCCAATTATTGGCACTGAACGATTATTCGGGTCAGGGAACTGCACTGGTAGGTGTTCTCGATGTTTCTTTGAAGAAAAAGGATATATCAACTCCGCAGAATGGAGACGTTTCTGCTCACCTACAGTTCCACTGATGCGTACAGATAAATTTGTATATAATAACAAGGAAATTTTAAAGGCGGATATTGAAGTCGCTCATTTTGGTGCCGAGGCATTAAAACAAGCAGAAATTGTATATACGTTAAAAGACGAATATGGCAAAGTATATGCGCAAGGCACATTGGCAACACAAGACATTCCTGTCGGAAATTTAAATCACACGGGTAGTCTTGAGTTTCCGCTCACTGACATCCAAGAGGCTAAAAAGCTGAATCTGGAAATACGCATTATGGGAACAGAAGCTGTAAATGACTGGAATTTCTGGGTTTATCCCGCTCAAGTGACAATAGCCGAAGGAAAAGTATACACTACCGACACCTTGGATTCGAAAGCCCTGGAAATTCTTCAGCATGGTGGAAATGTGCTTATTACAGCTGCGGGCAAAGTGAGTTATGGTAAAGAAGTGGTCCAGCAATTCACTCCTGTATTCTGGAACACCTCCTGGTTCAAAATGCGTCCTCCTCATACCACAGGTATCTTAGTGAACCCCAAACACCCGTTATTCCGTCAGTTTCCGACAGAATATCACAGCAATCTGCAATGGTGGGAACTGCTGAATCGTGCTCAAGTGATGCAATTCACCCACTTTCCACCCGCTTTCCAACCTACGGTTCAAAGTATCGACACTTGGTTTATAAGCCGCAAGATAGGTATGTTATTCGAAGCCAATGTATTAAATGGGAAAGTGCTCATGACAAGCATGGACATTACCTCCCAGCCAGAGAAACGCATTGTAGCTCGTCAGATGCATAAAGCCATTTTGGATTATATGAATTCGGACCAGTTCCGTCCGCAATTTACTGTAACGCCTCAACAAATCAGTGAGTTGTTCACAAAAACAGCCGGTGATATCAAATCTTATACCAATGACTCTCCGGATGAACTAAAACCGAAAATCAATTAATAACAATCTATATCAATCATGAAACAGATAGCCCTATTAGCTCTTGGACTTTTAGCGACATTAGGAGTCGAAGCACAAACTTACAAATCGATTTTACCACAGGTAAAAAGACGAAAGACGGTTATACCAAAATAACTCCCGCCGACAGATACTCGGAGGAAAAGGGATACGGATATGACAGACAGCCCTCTCCGGAAGGTAAAAGTACAGCTCCATTCTTTTTCTCTGTTACGGTTCCCGATGGCAACTACCATGTCACAGCCGTGATAGGAAACAAACGCGCTGCCGGAGAAACAACAGTGCGAGGAGAATCACGCCGCCTTTTCTTCGAAAATGTGAAGACAAAAAAAGGGGAGTTAAAACCTTGTACATTCGTGATCAACAAGCGCAACACACATATTTCGGAAAAAGAAAATGTGCGCATCAAACCGCGTGAACGCCAAAAATTGAACTGGGATGACAAACTAACTTTGGAATTCAACGGGGATGCACCCCAATTGTCCGAACTGATTATTGAGAAAGTAAATAATGTACCCACCGTATTCCTATGCGGTAACTCCACGGTAGTAGACCAGGACAATGAACCTTGGGCAAGCTGGGGACAAATGATTCCCCGCTTCTTCAATGACAGCATTTGTTTTGCCAATTATGCAGAATCCGGCGAAAGCGCCAATACTTTTATCGGTGCAGGACGACTGAAAAAGGCATTGACACAAATGAAACCCGGAGATTATATTTTTATGGAATTCGGTCACAACGACCAAAAGCAAAAAGGTCCCGGTAAAGGAGCTTATTATTCATTTATGACCAGCTTGAAAACATTCATTGATGAGGCAAGGGCACGAGGAGCCTATCCTGTACTGGTAACCCCGACACAACGCCGCAGTTTCGATGAAAACGGGAAAATCAGAGATACTCACGAAGATTATCCCGAAGCAATGCGCTGGTTGGCTGCCAAAGAAAACGTTCCTTTGATCGATCTCAACGAAATGACCCGTACCCTCTATGAAGCAATGGGAGTGGAACCTTCCAAAAAGGCATTCGTACATTATCCTGCCGGAACCTATCCGGGACAAAACAGGGTATTGGCAGATAATACCCACTTCAATCCTTACGGAGCTTATCAAATCTCCAAATGTATCATTGAAGGGATAAAGAAAGCGGGATTACCTATCTCTAACTATTTACGCAGCGACTATTCCGGTTACAACCCTGCACATCCGGATGCTTTGGACAGTTTCAAATGGAATGACAGCCCGTTTACAGAAATTGAAAAGCCGGACGGCAATTAATTTAAAAGTAGGAACAAATGAACAACAAAACATTATTATTAACCCTATCATTTACCTTAGGTACCCTCTTTACCAATGCCCAATCCCTCCCCGGATTCCAATGGGAGAAGGATGGGAACTCCTGACCTTTCGTGGACTGCCCAAGTAGGAGCCAAAACCTATCCGAAGGGAAAAATATTCCAAGCAGCCGATTACGGATTGAAAAATGACAGCACCCGGTTAAGCACTGCCGCCCTGCAGAAAGCCATTGACGAATGCCACCGTTCCGGAGGGGGAACAGTGGAAGTAGCCCCGGGATACTACCGGATTGGTGCCATCTACCTGAAAAGTAATGTAAACCTCCACCTCAACCAAGGTACGACGCTGATAGCCAGTGAGAATATTGATTTATACCCCGAAATGCGCTCCCGCGTGGCAGGTATCGAAATGGTATGGCCCTCGGCAGTCATCAATATTCTGGATGCGGAAAACGCAGCTATCAGCGGAGCAGGTACGTTGGATTGTCGTGGAAAAATATTCTGGGATAAATATTGGACCATGCGGAAGGATTACGAGAAACGCAAACTGCGGTGGATTGTGGACTACGACTGCAAACGTGTAAGAGGTATGCTCATCTCGAACAGCCGCCATATAACACTGAAAGACTTTACCTTGATGCGTACCGGATTTTGGGGTTGCCAAGTGCTGTATTCCGACCAATGTACCTTGAACGGACTGAAAATCAATAATAACGTAGGGGGGCATGGTCCCAGTACGGATGGTATTGACATTGATTCCAGCACCAATATCCTGATTGAAAACTGCGAAGTAGATTGCAACGATGACAATATCTGCCTGAAAGCCGGAAGGGATGCCGACGGCCTGCGCGTAAACCGCCCCACAGAAAATATCATTGTTCGTGGATGCATTGCACGTAAAGGTGCGGGACTGATTACCTGCGGCAGCGAAACTTCAGGCTGCATCCGAAATGTATTGGGATATAACCTCCAAGCATACGGAACCTCTTCCACCCTCCGTCTGAAATCTGCCATGAACCGCGGCGGAACCGTAGAAAATATCTACATGACCCAAGTGACAGCAGACCATGTCCGCCATGTACTGGCAGCGGACCTGAACTGGAACCCCAGCTATAGTTATTCTACTTTGCCGGCTGAATATGAAGGTAAGGAAATTCCCGAACATTGGAAGGTTATGCTGACTCCTGTCACACCTAAAGAAAAAGGGTATCCGCATTTCCGTAATGTATGGCTCAGCGATGTAAAAGCTACTAATGTGCAAATCTTTATCACTGCTGCCGGCTGGAATGAGGAACTGCCTTTGCAGAATTTCCATATTTCCGGCATAAAAGCCAAGGTAAATAAAGCAGGAAGCATTATCTTTACCGAAGACTTCCACCTGGAAGATGTCCGGTTACAAGTAGAAGACGGCAGTCGTGTGGAAGAAAAAAACAATAAGAACGCACAAATCGATATCAGCTATGAAAACAACATGGAATTATAGCCGGCGGCTACTTCCGTTCTTTCTCTGTATGCTGTTGTCTGTCTTTGGCAACAACGCCCAGACTCTTCCCTTCCGTTTATCCAAAGGTGCGGGAACTTTCCGTCTGGGAGTGGTTTGCGGCAATGAAAGTTGCTGGCTGGACCAATGCAGTGTCAAGAAAAAGGGACAGGCTTATACCATTAAAGATAAATTATGGAAAGAAGGTGAAATAAAGCTGATTGTATGTCCATTGACAGATAGTAATGGTTTTATCATGGAGGTTTCGGGTGAGCGATTACCCGAAGAGTTCAAACTTTGCTGGGCTTTCGGTGCATGCGACGGTGCAGACGACTCTGCCGTAACAGACAACAGTATTCCGGTAGCCTCCTGCTTCCATAATGTATTCAGTATAGAAGGAAACGCTTTTACCACCTATTATGGTGAAAGCATGAAACTGAGAACGGTTCATGGGGTATCTCCCATCGGTTCCGAAATTCGTCTGTCCGACGGACATAAACAAGCATCCCCGCTTGCTTTATTCAACTCCGGTAAAAAGACAGATGCCCCCGTCATCTCTGCCCTATGCCCGTGGAAACCGCAAGAAAAGCTCTACTTTTGTTTCTACCAACGAGGCGATTATAATTATTTCATGCTACCCAGATTATTCGGGAAAGAACATAAAACCCGATCAAAATGAAACGATTGTATCCATACCTGTTCTTCCTTTTCCTATGCCTGTCTGCCCAGGCACAGGAATTCAAGGTGTACCAATTTCCGGCAGATAAGGTTCCTGCCATAGATGGCAATACCCACGACTGGGATTGCGTTCCGGCTGATTATAAGATAACGGAAGCAGCTTTAAAGGAAGACGAGGGAAAACATGCACAGCCGGACACTACCACACTGAAAGTCAGTGTCAAAGTAGGTTGGTGTGCAGAAACTCAGAAGTTGTATTTTCTATATGAAGCATACGATAATTATTGGCGGTTCAGTGAGAACTCCTTGAACACGGATATTTTTGAAGTAGTGGTGGATGGCGATTGTTCAGGGGGGCCGTTCATCGACCGTTTTCATCCCACAGCTCCCAAAGATGTGTGGCAAGCCTGGTTCAAATTTCACGGATGCCATGCCCAGAACTATCACATCTTCACCCCGGCTCACGGCAATGACTGGTGTATGTTATGGGGTCCTCAGGTATGGCTGAAACAAAAGCCATACGCTGATTATGCCTATCAGTACTCTTTCAAGGAGGGAGAAGCGGGTAAGCTGGTATTGGAATTCTATATCACCCCCTTTGACCATGCGGATGCCGACGGTCCCGAACTATCTCGCCCTACTTTATTAAAGGAAGGAAATGAAATCGGACTATGCTGGGCGGTGATTGACTGGGATGCCCACCCTGCCTCTAAAGACGGATTCTGGAATTTATCCGATGAGCATACCATGTATGGCAATGCATCTTATTTACGCAAATTCAAACTAATGCCCATTCAGTAAAAGCAAAGACAGACCATGAAACAACTCATACTCTTCCTTTTATGCCTCAGCACATGGACAGCACAGGCAAAGATCTATAATGTAAAAGATTACGGAGCGAAAGCCGACGGTACTACCATTGATAGCCCCGCCATAAACCGGGCCATTGAGGAAGCTGCCTCCCAGGGGGGAGGAACCGTTTATTTCCCTGCGGGAGAATACGCCTGCTATTCCATACGTTTGGCCAGCCATATACATCTGTATATAGAACAAGGAGCACGGATTGTCGGCGCCTTTCCATCAGCAACGGAAGGCTATGACCTGGCAGAACCGAATGAACACACCCAATTCCAGGATTTCGGACACAGTCATTGGAAGAACTCACTTATCTGGGGAATCGGTCTGGAAGACATCACCATCAGCGGACCGGGACTGATTTACGGCAAAGGACTCACCCGTGAGGAAAGCCGCCTGCCCGGTGTAGGCAACAAAGCCATCAGCTTGAAACTCTGCAAGAACGTGACATTGAAAGACTTCTCTTTGCTGCATTGCGGTCATTTCGGTCTGCTGGCTACAGGAGTAGACAATCTGAGCATTCTGAACGTGAAAGTAGATACCAACCGGGACGGTTTTGACATAGACTGCTGCAAAAATGTCCGCATCAGTCATTGCACCGTCAACGCTCCCTGGGATGACGCTATCGTGCTTAAAGCGTCCTACGGATTAGGCTATTTCAAGGATACGGAAAATGTAACCATCTCCGATTGTTTCGTCAGCGGATACGACCGTGGCAGTGTATTGGATTGCACTTGGCAAAGGGACGAACCCCAAGCGCCGGATCACGGATTTGTAACGGGACGCATTAAATTAGGAACGGAATCCAGCGGCGGTTTCAAAAACATAGCCATCACCAACTGCATCTTCGAGCGTTGTCGCGGACTTGCCCTGGAAACGGTAGACGGTGGCAAACTGGAAGATATCGTCATCAGTAACATCACGATGCGCGATATTGTCAACGCCCCCATCTTCCTGCGGTTAGGAGCCCGGATGCGCAGCCCGCAAGGAACGCCCGTGGGCACAATGAAACGCATCCTCATCAGCCACGTCAATGTATTTAATGCCGACTCGCGCTACTCCTCCATTATCAGCGGAATACCGGAAGCCCTTATTGAAGATGTGACACTGAGCGATATTCATATCTATCACCAAGGAGGATATACAGAAGCCGACGGACTTCTGACTCCTCCCGAACAAGAGAAAGTATATCCTGAACCGTGGATGTTCGGAACGATTCCCGCCAAAGGTTTCTACATCCGCCACGCACGCAACATCACCTTGGACAATGTAAACTTCCATTACGAGAAAGCGGACGGACGTCCCTTGTTTGTCACGGATGATGCCAGTGATATCAGATACAGGAACATCACAGTGGATGGAAAAGAGTTCAATACAGCCAACTAATAAAAAACAAAATAGAATGAAGAGAAAATATTTATTGTTCAGCCTGTTGCTGGCCGGAAGCAGCCTTTACGCACAAGAATGGCCGGCAGTGCGACCCGAAGCCCGCCCCGCCACCCGCTGGTGGTGGCTGGGAAGTGCTGTCGATGCAACCAATCTGACCTACAATCTGGAAGAATATGCCAAAGCCGGACTGGGAGGTGTTGAAATCACTCCTATTTATGGTGTTCAAGGCAACGATAAGAATAACCTTCCTTTCCTCAGCCCGCAATGGATGAATATGTTGCAACATACTGAAGCTGAAGGAAAACGTATCGGTATTGAAGTAGATATGAACACCGGTACCGGATGGCCCTTCGGCGGTCCTCACGTGAGTATGACAGATGCTGCTACCAAAGCTATTTTTCAATCCTATCAAGTAGAGGGTGGAAAAGAAATTACGCTAGATTTGAAAGTAGAAGAAGAAAAACAACGCCCTGTAGCCACTTTAAGCCGGGTTATGGCCTATAATGCGGACAATAAGCAATGTCTTAACCTCACTTCCAAAGCGAAGAACGGACAATTACAATGGAAAGCTCCGGCAGGACATTGGAATATCATCACCTTATATATAGGCAAGACTTTCCAAAAAGTGAAACGTGCTGCTCCCGGTGGAGAAGGCTATGTGATGAACCACCTGGATAAAGGAGCCGTAAAACGCTATTTTGCCAACTTTGACAAAGCCTTTAAAGAAAACAAGACCAATTTTCCACATACTTTTTTCAATGACTCTTACGAAGTATATGGTGCTGACTGGACTCCTGATTTTCTGGAACAATTCGCCCGCCGTCGCGGCTATAAACTGGAAGAACACTTCCCTGAATTTATAGCTCAGGACCGTAATGAAACCACCGCCCGCATAGTCAGTGACTATCGCGAAACCATCTCCGATTTATTGATTGAGAATTTCAGTACCCAATGGACTAACTGGGCACACGGTCACGGCAGCATCACCCGTAACCAGGCACACGGTTCCCCTGCCAATCTGATAGATACCTATGCCTCCGTGGACATTCCCGAATGCGAAGGGTTCGGCCTGTCGCAATTCCATATTAAAGGATTGCGTCAAGATTCCCTGACACGTAAGAATGACTCCGACCTTTCCATGCTGAAATATGCTTCTTCCGCCGCTCATATCGCCGGAAAGCCCTACACCTCATCCGAAACATTCACCTGGCTGACAGAACATTTCCGTACCTCACTTTCCCAGTGCAAACCGGATATGGATTTGATGTTCGTATCAGGTGTAAACCACATGTTTTTCCACGGAACTCCCTACAGTCCCAAAGAAGCCAAATGGCCGGGATGGAAGTTCTATGCCTCTATTGACATGTCTCCTACCAATAACATTTGGCAGGATGCTCCTGCTTTCTTTGAATATATCACCCGTTGCCAGTCTTTCCTGCAAATGGGGAAACCGGACAATGATTTTCTTGTTTATCTGCCTGTATATGATATGTGGCAGGAACAGCCGGGCCGTCTTTTGCTGTTCAGCATCCATGATATGGCAAAACGTGCTCCCAAGTTTATAGAAACCGTTCATACCATCAGCAATTGCGGCTATGACATGGATTATATCTCTGACAACTTTGTGAAAAGTACCCGTTGCGTAAATGGCAAATTACTGACCAAAGGAGGAACTTCCTATAAGGCCATCATCATTCCTGCTGTAAAACTAATGCCGTCCGAGGTACTCGGCCATTTACTAAAGCTGGCACAAGCCGGAGCTACTATCATCTTTACCGAAAACTATCCGCAGGATGTACCCGGTTATGGAAAACTGGAAGCACGCCGGAAAGGCTTTGCGCAATTACAAAAGCAACTTCCGGAAATTGCTTCTTTCGATGAGACGGTGGCAACTCCTTATCAAAAAGGGATCATCATTACAGGAAACAACTATCAATCTGCCTTGGAAAAAAGCGGTGTTGTTCCCGAAGAGATGAAAACGCGGTATGGCTTACAATGTATCCGCCGCTCCCATGCCGATGGACATCATTATTTCATCTCCTCATTGCAAGAAAAAGGAGTAAACGACTGGATAACCTTAGCCGTTCCCGCAGAAAGTGTCATGCTGTTCAATCCGATGACGGGAGAAAAAGGGAAAGCACAAACCCGCAAGCAAGAAGGCAAAACCCAAGTACGCCTCCAACTGCATTCCGGCGAAAGCGTGATCCTGCAAACTTTCAACCATGCCCTGACAGACGTTGCCGAATGGAAATACGTTCAAGAACAACCTGTCAGCCTCAGCCTTGATCACGGCTGGAAACTTCATTTTGCAAAAAGCACTCCCCAGATAGAAGGTACATTTGATATCGACACTCCGTCTTCGTGGACTGAAATTGCTCACCCCAACGCTCCGATCACCATGGCGACGGGAGTATATACCAATATCATCACTGTTCCCCATATTCCCGCCGATGACTGGATACTGGATTTGGGTGATGTGCGGGAAAGTGCCCGTGTGCGCATCAACGGACAAGATGCCGGAACGGCATGGGCCGTACCTTATCAGTTGAAAGTAGGCAAATGGCTGAAACCGGGAGATAACAAGATAGAAATAGAAGTGACCAATCTGCCTGCCAACCGCATTGCGGATATGGATCGTCGGGGTGAGAAATGGCGTATCTTCAATGAAATCAATGTGGTGAATCTGCAATACAAACCGATACCTTATACTGATTGGCAGCCATTGCCATCGGGATTGAATGGTAGTGTAAGGTTGATACCGGTTACTTATAAATAAGATATCCGATAGTGGCAGCCTATTGGCGAGTTAATCCAGACTGTATTTGAAAGACTGAATTAATTCCGCCAATGTTTTTTACCTCATACTCAGGTGAGTGCACCTGCAACCGATCAAGCCGCAGCGAGACAGCATTTTATAGCAAAGCGGCGTATTTACGGATAGTATCCAAACATTCCCTAAATGCCTGATCATTACCAGTCTGCCGCATATTATATTCCGGTTACAGCCGCATCAGCGAACCGGCAGGATATCCAGCATCGCTTCAAACATCATGACTGTAGGAGTAGTCAAGCCTCAATTGAATGTATATCACTCCCTACCCTATAGCATAAGCCTTTTCTTTCTCCAGGTTAAGCCTTTTTATACGGATATGTTCTATCTCCATAGCCTTTGGAGTTATCTCCATAAGCTTTGGAGTTATCTCCCAAGGCTATGGAGTTAACTCCAAAGCTTGCGGAGATAAAACAGGCAGGAAGAAAAGCCTTAACCATACGTCAGGAAAGGGTTAGGGATACGGATAAGATCCTTTAAGGACGAATCGGATGCCAAAGTCTTTCGCAGATGCCTTTTTCGGATGAAAGTCCCGCTAACATTCTACAGCTCCAAAACTTTTCCGTCAGTGAATAGTCGAGATGCCATCCGTACCGGTTCCCGATAAGCATACCAACCGTCCGTATCGTTACATACAGCCTACAGCTTTCAAACAGATGTGTCTATTCCAAGGGGTAACGAAGCTAAGACAAAATGTGACAGGAATTCCCAAACTACCAGAGGAAAGGGAAGTGATAACAGATAAAAAGTGGTGGTAGCAGATGTTTTTTCATGCTGCTACCACCACCTTTGAAACGCCCTGTTCATGGATGTTTACGAAAGAGGATGGTAGTAGTGGTAGCAGTTTTGCAAAACTCTGTTGCAGGTGGGAGGAAAATTCAAACAGGAACTAAAATTATAAAGTTTTCATCTTCTTCCCTATGCCCACTGCTTTAGAAATTTTGCCTGTTCCTTTTTCCTTATACAAGTAGCCACGGAACATGCCTCCGCTATTAAACGGCATGGCAAAATTACCTTTCTTGTCCACTGCAATCAATCCACCATTTCCCTCCTTGGTATTCAGTTCCTGATGGATAATATAATCGGCAGCCTCCCCGACAGGCTGATGCAGCAACTTCACACGAGTAGAAAGATTATAAGCTACGACGTGACGGATAAAATACTCCCCATGCCCGGTGCACGACACAGCACAACCTTCATTATCCGCATAAGTACCTGCACCAATCACCGGAGAATCTCCCACACGGCCCCATTGCTTCTTGAACATACCACCGGTACTTGTTCCCGCTGTCAGGTTACCTTGCTTGTCCAGTACCACACAGCCCACAGTTCCATTCTTCTTGCTCTCCTTCTTCAAATCCTCTATCCACTTCAACGTCTTAGGAGTAGCAAAATACATATTATCCACAATTTCCAGTCCTTGTGACTTTGCAAACCGGTCAGCACCCTCACCTGCCAGCATCACGTGAGGTGTTTTAGTTTTTACCGCATAAGCTGCATTAATCGGATTCTTCACCGTTTTCAACCCGGCGACAGCTCCTGCTGTCAAATCCTTACCTTCCATAATAGAAGCATCCAGCTCAAAAGTACCGGCACTGGTACAAGTAGCCCCTTTGCCTGCATTGAACAAGGGGTTATTCTCAAAGTAGTTGACAACTGCCATTACCGCTTCAGGCCCTTCGCTCCGGCAGACAGTATAGCATTTCCAATGCTCAAAGCTGAATCTAAAGCCGCATAATACAAGGTTGATTTCTCCTTATCGTCTTCGAGGTTTTCCATAGCACCGGCACCTCCATGAACAACAATTACGTATTCTCTCTCCTGTGCCAGCATGCGGCACAATGGTAATAAGAGCAGAATTGTGATAAATAAGTGTTTCATAATAGTAGTTTAATATCAATAGTATGGTGCGAATGTAACAAAACAATTTGTAAAAAGGAAACTTTATGCAGAGATATAGACATAAAAAAAGGAGCAACGCCTTGCTCCAACCTTTGTTAACCTTAAATCTAATACTATGAAAAACACAATGCAAAGGTACGAACATTATTGAAATTTGCAAATTCGACAAAAAGAAAATTATGTTCTCTAACATGATTTAAGGAGATCCGCCACATTTGTTAATGAACATTTCCCTGTCAGATTATAAGTGACATTTTTACAGTTATATTTCTTAACGTATACTAAACCATAAGACAAAATACACATTAAAAGTTAAATAAAGCGGATTGATACTATGTTTTAAAACATAAATAGGAATTTTGGTGTTATCTTTGCAGTAGTAAAAGAGAAAACAAAAGGTTTTTAGGAATAACCAGTTCTCCAAACGGGAGAACATAAAAAAGATGTAATTATGAAAAGAACAAATGACACAATCGAGATGTTGCAGTATCAGTTAAGAAGATACAAAGCAATGAGAAAGGGAGCTGCTTGCCAATCTTTGCAATACAAGCTTCAGAAATTAATGAGCCAACAGGCTAATGCCTGATGAGCTCTACCATAAAGAACACAAGTTTATAATTTTATAATATAAGAAAAAGGATATGATTTTTATCATATCCTTTTCTTATTATTATCTAGAATGAAAGTTATTCATATAGATAAAACATTCTATCCATCAACTGCCATTTTTCAGCCGAAGACGCTCCCGGCTCTGCCTGTTGAAAGACAGACATATACTCTTCCCATTCTGCCTGACGAGGCAACGTAGCCATTCTGGCCATGGCCGTATCCCAATCAAAATCGAGAGGAGTTTCCACTATCATAAACAAATTAGTTCCCAGGATATAAATTTCCATTTCCAAAATACCGACTTCACGAATAGCTGCCAATGTTTCCGGCCAAACCTTGCCTTCCGAATGACGCTTTCTATACTCGGCTATCAAGGCCGCATCGTTTTTCAGATTCAACATCTGGCAATAACGTTTTACCGGTCCCTGATATTTCCGAACTTTATATCCTTGCTTTTTGTTTTCCATTATTCTCTTACTTCCCAGCCTAATGCACTAGCTCCCAACACGGCGGCATCAGCATCCTTCAATTCAGAAATCAACAATTTAGTCTTACCTTCGTAAATCTTCAAGATATTATCATCTATAGCTTTACGGATCGGCTTCATGATATAATCACCTGATTTTGCCAATCCACCAAACAGGATAATCGCTTCCGGGCTGGAGAAAGCAATGAAATCCGCCAAAGCCTCACCCAAAATACGTCCTGTATATTCAAAGATATCTTGTGCTAATTTATCCCCTCTTACAGCCGCGTCAAAAACATCTTTAGATACAATATCTTCAGCCGGGATATCTCTTAACAAACTAGGTTCGGGACGGGCAACCAGAAATTCACGTGCCGTGCGTGCCACACCTGTAGCCGAACAATAAGTTTCCAAACAGCCCTTACGACCACAACCACACTGACGTCCGTCACGACGAACTATCACATGTCCCAATTCTCCGGCAAAACCATCGTGTCCGTAAACCAGTTGTCCATTTATTACGATACCACTACCAACACCGGTTCCAAGAGTAATCATAATAAAGTCTTTCATGCCACGAGCCGCACCATAAGTCATTTCACCGATAGCGGCAGCATTAGCATCATTTGTCAAGGCAGTAGGAACACCTATTGCTTCTTCAAACAAAGTAGCCAAGGGAATCACCCCTTTCCAAGGAAGATTCGGAGCAAATTCAATGGTTCCGTTATAGTAGTTTCCATTAGGAGCACCTACACCCATACCTTTAATTTTTTCTACGCCACCGAACGATTCAATCAACGGACGCAATTTTGAACTGACAGCCTCTACATAATCCTCTATCTTAGAAAATGATTGTGTCTTAACTGAATCGGTAGCCAATACGTTACCACGCGAATCTACGATGCCAAAAACTGTATTAGTTCCGCCAATGTCCATACCTACTACGTAGGGTTTTTCCATGCCTGTTACCATGATATATTATTATTTAGGGTTAGTTATTTTGAGCAAATGTACACAATGAGAAAAAAGAGAGCAAATTTTTTTTCAATTATTTCATATAGCATTGCAACTTTTTGTATCTTCGGCACGTCTAACCAGACAAACACAAGTTAAATTCATCGGTAATGATACATTTAGAGAATATCAACAAAACCTATCATAACGGAGCTCCGCTACATGTTTTGAAAGGTATCAACCTCGACATAGAACGAGGTGAGTTTGTTTCCATTATGGGGGCTTCAGGTTCCGGAAAGTCCACTTTATTGAATATTTTAGGCATCTTGGACAATTACGATTCGGGAGAATATTATTTGAACGATGTATTAATCAAGAATCTGAGTGAAACCCGCTCTGCCGAATACAGAAACCGGATGATAGGATTCATCTTTCAGTCTTTCACCTGATTTCTTTTAAAAATGCGGTAGAAAATGTAGCTCTTCCCCTCTTCTATCAAGGAGTGAGCCGAAAAAAAAGGAATCAAATGGCATTAGAATACCTTGACAAACTAGGTCTTAAAGAATGGGCGCATCATATGCCCAATGAATTGTCCGGCGGACAAAAACAACGTGTAGCCATAGCACGTGCCTTGATATCCAAACCGCAAATCATCCTTGCCGATGAACCTACCGGAGCCCTGGACAGCAAAACATCCGTGGAAGTGATGAATATTCTGAAAGAACTGCATAAAAACGAGGGGCTGACAATTGTTGTCGTCACTCATGAAAGTGGAGTAGCGAACCAAACGGACAAAATCATCCATATCAAGGACGGACTGATTGAACGGATTGAAGAAAACATAGACCATAATGCCTCTCCTTTCGGCAAGAACGGATTCATGAAATAACTGACACACATGATTGATCTTATTCAAGAAATATTCGGAACAATAAAGCGCAATAAATTACGCACGTTCCTCACCGGCTTTGCCGTAGCTTGGGGTATCTTCATGCTGATCGTACTGCTGGGGGCAGGCAACGGACTAATCCATGCTTTCGAAAGCTCATCTGCAGATATGGCTATGAATTCCATCAAAGTATTTCCCGGCTGGACTTCCAAAGCATACGACGGATTAAAAGAAGGACGCCGCATTGAACTGGACAATAAAGACTATCGGATAACCGAAACCGATTTTCCCCAAAATGTCATCAGTGTAGGAGCTACCGTACGTCAGAGTAATGTGACTTTAACATATGGACAAGACTATGTATCCACCACATTGGAAGGAGTATACCCTAATCATAAGGATGTAGAAAGAGTAAAACCTGCAGGGGGGCGATTTATCAATGACATCGATATCCGTCAACGGCGAAAAGTAATCATTCTTCATACAAAAACCGCAGAAATGCTCTTTAAAAAAGACGCAGACAAAGCTATCGGAAAATTTGTCAACGCCAATGGAGTAGTATATCAAGTGGTAGGCCTTTTTACCGACAAGGGAAGTTTCCAACCTAACGCCTTCATTCCATTCACCACCTTACAACTCATATATAATAAAGGTGACAAGCTGAACAATTTGATATTTATGACACAAGGACTCGATACAGAAGAAAAAAATGAAATCTTTGAAAAGGAGTACCGCAAAGCTATCGGCGTACACCACCGGTTTACAGCTGATGACAAAGGCGCTATCTGGATGTGGAACCGTTTCACCCAATTCCTGCAACAAGAAAAAGGTATGCGCATTCTGACTATAGCCATTTGGGTAATAGGCATATTCACTTTGCTGAGTGGCATCGTAGGTGTAAGTAATATCATGCTGATCACAGTAAAAGAACGGACCCGTGAATTTGGTATCCGCAAAGCGTTGGGTGCCAAACCTATATCTATCTTATGGCTAATCATAGCCGAAAGCGTAACAATTACCACCTTTTTCGGGTATATAGGAATGGTGGCAGGCATTGCTGCCACGGAATACATGAACACAGTGGCAGGAAACCAAACTGTAGACGCAGGCGTTTTCACCGAAACAGTTTTCCTCAATCCCACAGTAGATATCAGTATAGCCATACAAGCAACCATGACATTGGTGATAGCCGGTACACTGGCAGGTTTCTTTCCTGCCCGCAAGGCCGTCATGATCCGACCAATCGAAGCACTTAGAGCAGATTAAAATTATGAGAATAGATTTAGACAGGTGGGAAGAAATATTCATCACCATTACCAGAAACAAGACACGTAGCCTATTGACCGCTTTTGGTGTTTTTTGGGGCATATTCATGCTGGTTGCCCTTATGGGGGGTGGTCAGGGACTACAAGATATGATGTCGGCCAACTTTAAAGGATTCGCCACCAATTCCGTTTTTTTCGGAAGTAATAAAACCAGTGAAGCCTATAAAGGATTTAGAAAAGGACGTTATTGGGATATGGAATTTAACGATGTGGAACGTATCCGCCAAGCCGTACCGGAAGTAGAAGTTATCACTCCCAATATCAGCCGATGGGGCTCTACTGCTATTTTCGGAGACAAGAAAAGCTCCTGTGCCGTCAGAGGGTTACAACCTGATTATGAAAAGATAGAAGCTCAAAATATTACAATGGGGCGCTTTATCAATGACGTAGACATACTGGAAAGCCGGAAAGTATGCACCATAGGAAAACGAGTATACGACGAACTGTTTCCCCAAGGAGGAAACCCATGCGGACAATATTTGCGTGTGGATGGTATTTACTATCAGATTGTAGGTGTTAGCTTATCAACCAGTAACATGAATATCAATGCAGGAACAGAGGATAGTGTAACTCTTCCATTTACTACCATGCAAAAAGCATACAATTTTGGAAAGCGCATTGATTTAGTCTGTATTACCGTAAAACCGGGTGTGACCGTTACCAGTATAGCTGACAAAATAGAACAAGTAATCAAGAAAGCGCACTATATCCACCCGGACGACAAACAAGCGGTGATCATGGTCAATGCAGAAGCAATGTTCAGCATGATTGACAATCTGTTCACAGGAATCAAAATTTTGGCATGGATGGTAGGTTTGGGAACATTGCTGGCAGGAGCTATCGGAGTAAGCAATATTATGATGGTTACCGTGAAAGAACGTACAACCGAAATCGGCATCCGCCGAGCTATTGGCGCACGCCCTAAAGATATTCTAAACCAAATTCTTTCTGAAAGCATGGTATTGACAACTTTTGCAGGGTTGATGGGAATTAGTTTCGGAGTCTTGATCTTACAAGGGTTGGAAATAGGAACGGCAGCTTCGGGTACAGAGGCTCATTTCCAAATCAGCTTCTGGATGGCCGTCGGGGCCTGCATCTTATTGATGGTCCTAGGTATGCTGGCCGGATTGGCACCGGCTTATCGCGCTATGGCCATCAAACCCATTGAGGCTATAAGAGACGAATAAAGCCGTCCGACGTAACGGATAAAGTTTCCATGCAAGAACAAACAAGAATAAAAAATAATAAAACAAACAGATATGAAAAAGTATGTAAAAATTGCACTATTAGTCATCGTTGCACTGATATTCATCGGAACATTTGTATTTCTCTATCAAAAATCACAACCCAAAGCCAGCGTGTATACTATATTAAACGCAGAAATCACCGATCTGAAAAAGACCACTGTAGCTACTGGAAAAATAGAACCGCGTGACGAGATTCTGATTAAGCCGCAGATTTCAGGTATCATTGACGAGGTATATAAGGAAGCCGGACAAAAAATAAAGAAAGGAGAAGTGATTGCCAAAGTAAAGGTGATCCCCGAACTGGGACAACTAAACTCGGCAGAAAGCCGTGTAAGACTGGCAGAAATCAATGCCAGACAAGGAGAAACGGACTTTGCCCGTATGAAAAAACTGTTCGAAAGCAAACTTATCAGCAGTGAAGAATACGAAAAGAGTGAAGTAGCCGTAAAACAGGCACGTGAAGAATTACAAACAGCCAAAGATAACCTGGAAATAGTCAAAGAAGGTATCACTAAAAACAAGGCTTCATTCAGTAGTACCCTTATCCGATCTACTATTGACGGATTGATTTTGGATGTGCCCGTAAAAGCCGGTAACTCCGTCATAATGAGCAACACATTCAATGACGGAACCACTATCGCCACCGTAGCCAACATGAATGATCTGATTTTCCGAGGCAATATTGATGAAACGGAAGTAGGACGCATACACGAAGCATGCCGGTAAAAATAACTTTAGGAGCCTTACAAAACATGGAATTTGATGCACAACTAGAATATATCTCTCCTAAAGGTGTAGAAGAAAATGGTGCCAACCAATTTGAGATCAAAGCAGCCATCACAGTCCCCGACAGTATTACCATCCGTTCCGGATATAGCGCAAATGCGGAAATCGTTCTGGCACGTGCCAGCAAGGTACTGGCAGTACCCGAAAGTACTGTTGAGTTTAAAAACGACTCTACTTTTATATACGTATTGACAGATAGTGTACCTTCACAGAAATTCAGCCGTCGTGCCGTTATTACAGGTATGAGTGACGGTATCCAGATTGAAATAAAGAACGGTCTGAATGTCAATGAAAAAGTACGCGGAGCAGAAAAGAAATAACAGAATATCATTATGAAGAAACAAATCATTATAGCCTTGGCCACCCTGACTGCATTACCGGCCGTTTCCCAAGAAAAATGGGATTTACGTAAATGCATTGATTATGCTATAGAACACAACCTGAGTATCAAGCAACAGGAAGCTGCAAGAGATCAGAATGCAGTGGATTTGAATACTGCTAAATACAGCCGGCTGCCTAATCTGAACGGTAATGTGGGCCAGTCATTTAACTTCGGCCGTGCCTTGCAGGCAGACAATACGTACGGCGACCGTAATACCAAAAACACCAACTTCTCACTCAGTACCAGTATTCCTTTATTTACAGGATTGCGGATACCGAACAACATCGCTCTCAGCAAACTGAACCTGAAAGCAGCTACAGAAGACTTGAACAAGGCCAAAGAAGATATCAGCATTTCTGTCACCTCTGCCTATCTACAAATTCTTTTTAATGAAGAATTGGCAAAAGTAGCTCACAACCAAGTAGAGTTAAGCCGGGAACAGCTGGAATTGAAAGAAGCCTATTTCAAAAATGGGAAAGCATCTGAAGCCGAAGTCTATGAAGCCCGCGCACGCGTCGCACAAGACGAAATGTCAGCAGTACAGGCTGACAATAACTATCAGTTAGCCTTGTTAGAACTGAGCCAGCTGTTGGAACTTCCTACTCCTGACGGATTTGGAGTAGTATCTCCCCGTGTAGAGGATGATTTTACTCTGCTTTCACTTCCCGAAGATATCTATGCACAAGCTGTTCTGAACAAACCAAGTATTAAAGCAGCCCAATTTCGTCTGGAAGGTGCGGCCAAAAATATCCGTATTGCCCAAAGTTCCTGGTATCCGCAATTAAACTTCAGTGCAGGTATAGGAACAAACTACTATAATATTTCAGGAGTAGAAAATGCTTCATTCAGCAGTCAGTGGCATCAAAATTTTAATAAATACCTGCAATTCTCACTCAGCATTCCGTTGTTCAACCGTTTTGACACACGAAATAAAGTAAAGAACGCACGCATCCAGCGCACTGCTTTATCATGGAAGTTGGAAGAAAGCAAAAAGGCTCTTTTCAAAGAAATACAGCAAGCATACTATAATGCAGTAGCTGCCGAAAGCAAATACAAAAGCAGTAATACAGCTACGGATGCTTCTGAAGCTTCCTTCCGTCTGATGAGCGAAAAATATGCCAATGGTAAAGCCAACGCTACTGAATACAATGAGGCACGTACCAATTGGATGAAAGCCGTTTCGGATATGCTTCAAGCAAAATATGACTATCTGTTCCGTACCAAGATTCTGGATTTCTACAAAGGAGTTCCTCTTACTTTGGAATAAATTAACGTGAGTTCGAAATAAAATCAAAAAATAGCAAGTTGTCCGTCATTGACAAACTTTACGTCAATGGCGGGCTTCTTTTCAAAAAAGCAGTATGCCGCGATAGCCGACAAGGAGTTGGCTATAAAGTTACTGAATGAACGATGTCTTGAGTGTTCAATCTGTGCGATGTTCTTCAGTTCGTCATTGACCGTTTCAATCAAGG
>ENA-OQDE01000175-OQDE01000175.1-human-gut-metagenome-genome-assembly--contig:-NODE-175-length-41581-cov-3.815024_pt1 | contig 41581 bp, 58 predicted proteins | sample MGYA00242768_ERZ504595 | MGnify/ENA primary metagenome ERZ504595 (study PRJEB26092, sample SAMD00036307) | human gut metagenome | host: Homo sapiens | study: EMG produced TPA metagenomics assembly of... | reverse complement strand
GAAAATTTTTGCTTTAACAGTCATATCCCGTCTTCGCAGATTTTTGAATATTGTAAACTTGACAAAAAACAGGAAATTTACATGGAACAAATGTATGACAAATTAAATCTGACTGCCCGCACCTATCATAAGATACTGCGTGTGGCGCGTACACTGGCGGATATGGATGAAAGCGAACAGATAAAAATGAGCCATTTAAACGAGGCGCTTTGCTACAGAAATATTGATAAAAAATTCTGGGAGGGGATGGATTGATCAATTATGCATACTGGCTTTCTAATATACCGGGAATTGGAATACGCACCAGAAACAGACTGATCGGTGCAGCGGGAAGTGCGCGGGAAGTTTATGGACTGACAGAAAAACAGCTTCTTCTGATACCAGGGGTGGAAGAAAAGCATGCTGCAGGGATTATGGAGAGTAAAAAAAGAGATTATGATACAGAGTACGAAAGCATGGCGGAAAGAGGAATTTTCTTTTTGTCCAGAGAAGAACAGCTATTTCCACAACGTCTCACCGCGATTCCGGATGCACCGTACAGTCTGTATGTAAAAGGGACTATTCCACAGGAGTGGAATAATAAGACAGTGGCGATCGTGGGGGCACGCCGCTGTTCCGCTTATGGCAGATCAGTGGCAGAGAAGATCGCAGGAAGGCTTGCTGCATCTGACGCGTGGGTTGTAAGCGGCATGGCATCAGGGGTTGATGGCAGTGGACATACAGGTGCACTGCGTAAAAACGGATATACATGCGCAGTGTTAGGCTGCGGGGCAGATATCTGTTATCCGAAGTCAAACAGCAGAATATATCAGGAGATACTTGAAAAAAATGGTGCGATCATTTCAGAATATCCACCGGGTACAAATCCGTCTGCGCCACTTTTCCCGGCAAGAAACAGGATCATTGCAGGTCTTGCTGATGTGGTAGTGATCGTTGAGGCAAAAATAAAAAGCGGATCGCTTATTACAGCGGATTATGCGTTAGAACAGGGGAAGGATATTTATGCGGTGCCGGGGCGTATGTATGATGCTTTGAGTGAGGGGTGTAACAATCTGATAAGACAGGGTGCCGGGATCATTTCTGACGTAGATGAATTTTTAAAAGAACTCGAATTACAGGGGGAGATAAATACCGGAGAAGATAATTTGAAAAATTTATTACTTGAAAAAGATGAGCGACTGGTGTATAGTTGTCTAAGTTTACGACCGAAAAACGTCGGGGAGCTTTTAAAGAAGACTGGTATATCAGTGCCGGAAATGATGGACATTCTTGCCAGACTTCTGCAAAAAGGTTTTATTACCGAGACGGTTAAAAATTATTATATCAGAAAAATCTAAAAGAAATTGTTAGATATGACAATCCGTATAAGAAGAACAGGATTGTTGTCAGACGCAATAGGGATTGTGCGCATGGCGGACTGGTCTATTGTCAGAAATAAAAGGAGATGGATGCATGGCAAAGTATCTTGTTATTGTGGAGTCGCCCGCAAAGGTAAAGACAATAAAAAATTTCTGGGAAAAAATTATGAGGTAGTAGCATCAAACGGACATGTGAGAGATCTGCCGAAAAGCCAGATGGGAATTGATATAGAGAATGATTTTGAACCAAAATATATTACGATTCGCGGAAAGGGAGATATTTTAGCAAAGCTGCGCAAGGAAGCAAAAAAAGCAGATAAAGTTTATCTCGCAACTGACCCCGACCGCGAGGGAGAGGCGATTTCATGGCATCTGAGCCAGGCACTGAAATTAGACGATAAAAATGCACAGAGAATCACTTTTAATGAGATTACACAGAATGCAGTGAAAGCATCCTTAAAAGAACCCCGTAAGATTGATATGAATCTTGTGGATGCACAGCAGACCAGAAGAATCCTGGATCGTCTGGTAGGATATGAGATCAGTCCGTTACTGTGGGCAAAAGTAAAAAGAGGACTTAGCGCCGGGCGTGTCCAGTCTGTTGCACTTCGCATTATCTGTGACCGTGAGGATGAAATTAACGCATTTATCCCGGAAGAATACTGGACACTGGATGCAGAATTATCTGTAAAAGGAGAGAGAAAGACACTGCTCGCAAAATTTTATGGAGATGAGAACGGAAAACTTACGATTTCCAGTAAAGAGCAGGCAGACCGCATCATGGCAGAGATGCAGAAAGAGGAGTTTCATGTTTTAGAAGTAAAAAAAGGAGAACGTGTGAAAAAGGCCCCATTGCCATTTACAACCAGTACGCTGCAGCAGGAAGCATCTAAGGCACTTAATTTCCCAATTTCAAAGACTATGCGGATTGCACAGCAGTTATACGAAGGTGTTGATGTCAAAGGACAGGGAACAGTTGGTCTTATCACTTACTTAAGAACGGATTCTGTTCGTATTTCGGAAGAGGCAGATGCACAGGCGCGGGAATATATTGCCGGAAATTATGGTGAAAACTATATCGCAGGCGAAAAAACGACGAAAAAGAATGGTGCCAAAATACAGGATGCACATGAGGCAATCCGCCCATCTGATATTAACCGTACTCCGGTCATGGTAAAAGAGTCATTGTCGCGTGATCAGTTCCGCCTTTACCAGTTGATCTGGAAACGTTTTACGGCAAGCAGAATGGCGCAGGCGGTTTACGAGACAACGAACGTAAAGATCGGAGCAGGAGAATACCGGTTTACAGTGTCTGCATCGAAAATCGCATTTGACGGATTTATGTCGGTGTATACAAGTGATGACGATGAAAAAGCAGAGAATAATGTTCTGGTAGGTTCTATTGATGAGAATACAGTGCTTAATTTAAAAGAGTTTGATGAAAAACAGCATTTTACACAGCCGCCGGCACATTATACAGAGGCATCTCTGGTAAAAACATTGGAGGAACTGGGAATTGGACGTCCTAGTACCTATTCTCCTACCATCACAACATTGCTCGGCAGACGTTATATTGTCAAGGAAGCGAAAAATTTATATGTGACAGAACTTGGAGAAGTGGTAAATCAGATTATGAAAGAATCATTTCCAAGTATTGTAGATGAACATTTTACTGCAAATATGGAATCGCTGCTGGATGGAGTTGAGGAAGGCAATGTAAACTGGAAAACAGTGGTGCGTAATTTCTATCCGGATCTGGATGAGGCGGTAAAAGCGGCACAGAAAGATCTGGAAAAAGTAAAAATAGAAGATGAAGTGACAGATGTTATCTGTGATGTCTGTGGCAGGAACATGGTAGTAAAATATGGGCCGCATGGTAAATTCCTTGCGTGCCCGGGATTTCCGGAATGCCGGAATACAAAACCTTATCTTGAAAAAATCGGGGTTACATGTCCGAAATGCGGCAAGGAGGTTGTACTCCGCAAAACGAAAAAAGGCAGAAAATATTTCGGGTGTGAGGATAATCCAGAATGCGATTTTATGAGCTGGTCAAGGCCTGTTGCAGAGAAATGTCCAAAATGTGGCGGTTATATGGTGATTAAAGGAAACAAAATTGTATGTGCAGATGAACAATGCGGTTATGTGACAGATCGTAAAAATGTTGAAAAAGATTCCGAATAATGAAATAATTTTATGGAAAATATATTAGAATATTGAATTTTCAGAATTAACGTGATAAAATATAAGATATCATGAAAGACATATATGTAGTCAGGAGGCACGTATTATGAGTGTTCAGTTGTTAGATAAAACAAGAAAAATCAATAAATTGCTTCACAATAATAATTCTTCCAAAGTGGTATTTAATGATATATGTGATGTATTAAAAGAAATACTGGAATCAAATATCCTGGTCATCAGTAAAAAAGGAAAAGTACTTGGAACAGGAGTACTTCAGGGTGTGGAAGAGATCAATGAATTGATTGTGGACGAGGTAGGAGGTTTTATCGACCCGCTTTTAAATGAACGTTTGCTTGGAATCCTGTCCACAAAAGAAAATGTGAATCTTGAAACACTTGGATTTGTGGATGATGTAAAAAAATATACAGCAATCATCACACCGATTGATATTGCGGGAGAACGACTGGGAACATTATTTGTATATCGCGAGAACCGTCAATATGATATAGATGACATTATACTGAGTGAATATGGAACAACGGTGGTCGGACTTGAAATGATGCGTTCTGTAAATGAAGAAAATGCAGAAGAGACAAGAAAAGTACAGATTGTAAAATCTGCGATCAGTACATTGTCTTTTTCAGAATTAGAGGCAATCACACATATTTTTGATGAGATGGATGGCAAGGAAGGGATCCTTGTTGCGAGCAAGATTGCAGACCGTGTTGGGATTACAAGATCTGTAATCGTAAATGCACTACGGAAATTTGAAAGTGCAGGTGTGATCGAATCAAGATCTTCGGGAATGAAAGGAACATACATCAAAGTATTAAATGATGTTGTGTTTGATGAACTGGACAAAATAAAGAAAGAGAATCATAAGAATAGTTAAAACAAAAAGGAATTTGTTATGTTATTTGTTAAACATAGCGGATTCCTTTTTGAGTCGTACACCTGAAAGTGGAAAGAATACAGATGAATGCCATTCGTTGTATGAAACCTGCTGTTTCATATCCCTAAATTTGAAAAATCGAATGATAAGATAAAAATCTTCTTGAAAAATTTTCATTTTCGGGGATGTTTTTGCGGAAACGCTGGTGTTTCATCTGAAGAAGATGCGCGCACGCGGAAAATGTCGAAAAAGAGAGAAATATGAAAGATAAGGACAAATTGTAGTACACCAAATCATAAAATAATACAAAATACGGGAAAAAACTACGAAAAAAAATAAAAAACTCTTGTGTTTTTTTTGAGATATTTTATAATAAAATAGAATAATATAGAAAATAGTGCATGAAAGGAGCAACAGTATGTTTACAACAAATGTATTTGACTATACAAATATACTTGATAAAGCGGCTGATGCAAGCTGGATGCGTGAGAATGTGATAACCAATAATATTGCAAATATAGACACACCTGGATACAAGAGACAGGATGTTGACTTTGAGTCCGTATTGCAGAAAGCACTTGGCAAGACAAAATACAGCAGCCTTGATAAAAAGGTGAGGGAACTGAATCAGGATCTGGGGAAACTTACAACGACATCTTATACAGATGCGGCAAATTATTCTTATCGACTTGACCGCAATAATGTGGATGAAAACACAGAAAATGCGGAGCTGGCTTCTGAATCACTGAGATATCAGCTTTTGACAACGGCGATAACAAATAATTTTTCGAGAATGCAGACGGTTCTAAAGTAATAGAATACATACTTTTACGAACATTTGACTGCCACGGATAAAAGATTGAAAATAGAACAAAGGATGGAAAGTATATGGGATTATTTCAGGCATTTGATATCAGCGCAAGTGGAATGACAGCAGAACGCTTTCGTATGGACACGATCGCACAGAATATTGCAAATATAAATACAACGAGGACGGAAGACGGTACACCATATCGGAGAAAGATCGTTACATTTGCAGAAAAGACAGAAACACCTTTTTCACAGTATTATGAGACTGCAAGAGCGAGAGCGGTTGGAAATGGCGTGAAGGTGACATCTGTAAAAGAGGATGATGAGACAGAGATGCGTATGGTTTATGATCCGTCTCATCCGGATGCAGACGAAAATGGATATGTTACATACCCGAATGTGAATACGGTAACTGAAATGACAAACCTGATTGATGCAACAAGAGCATATGAAGCAAATACAACAGCATTTGACGCGACGAAAAGTATGGTGCAGGCTGCACTGAATATCAGTAAGTAAGGAAAGGAATGACGGTAAATGGATATTACTTCATTAACAGGGATCACATCAGATTATATTGAAAAGGTGGCGGAACAGAACAGACTTGTAAATACTTCGGATGACAGCTTTCAGTCGGTGCTTGATTCGGCGATGAATGTATTGTCAGAAACGAGCGATTTACAGAATGATGCAGAAGCGGCCCAGATAGAATTTGCCCTTGGAAAGGCAGATAATCCGCATGATATGCAGATTGCGGCAAAGAAAGCACTTACAGCACTTCAGTATACAACAGCGGTAAGGGATAAAATGCTGGATGCATATAAAGAAATCATGAATATGCAAATTTAATGAATGGAGTCAGATAACATGCCGGAACAGGTGCAAAATATATTAAATAAGATTACAGAATGGTGGAAAAAGTTTAATACAAAGCAGAAAGCGTTATTGATCAGCATTGTCGCAGTGATCATTGTTGCGCTGGCAATACTGGCAGCGGTTGTCAGTAAACCCAATATGGTTACACTGCACGAGTGTCAGACAACAGCAGAGGCAGGTACAGTGAAGGATCTTCTGGATGGCGAGAGCATTTCTTATCAGATGTCTCAGGATGGACTGATCTTTTATGTAGATGCAAAAGATGAGGCGGCTGCTTCGATTCTGCTCGGAAAAAATGATATACCGAGCCAGGGCGCATCCATTGATAATGTTTTTGATGGTGGATTCAGTTCGACAGAGGCAGACAAGACAAAGAAATACAAAGTTTATCTGCAGAAATATTTTGCTGAACAGTTGGAAACCCTGTCAAATGTTGAAAGTGCTTCTGTAACACTCGATATTCCAAATGATGATGGAACAATTCTTGCAAAAGATCAGGATTCCTATGCAGCAGTGATTCTTACTTTAAACGGAGATATGGATGAGGATCAGGCAGCAGGTCTTGCAAAATACATAGCAACACAGCTTGGAAATAAAAATACAGATAATATTCAGATTTTAGATTCTAATTCGAATGTCTTATTCTCTGGAGACTCTTCTGATACCAATGTGGGAACTGCAAACAGCCAGCTCTCTGATAAAATCAAAGCAGAAACCTGGTAAAGAGTAAAGTGAAAGATGTTATGGTGGGTTCTTCTTTGTTTGACCATGTGGAAGTGGCACCGGAACTTGTGATGGATTTCGATACGTCAGAAGAAGCAACGCATGAATATTATGCACCGGACGGACAGACGAATGGTATGGTTGGCAGTAAGAGTGAATACGAATCAGAATCAGAAGGTGGTGCAGCTGCAACACCTGGAACAGATTCGAATGATGATACGTCTTATGTGATTGAAGATAACAATTACACACACAGTACTGTTACAGATACAACCACAAACTACCAGAACAATGAAAAGGTAACGAAAAAGTCATCAAATGGCGGAACTGTTAATTATGCAGACTCTTCCGTTTCTCTGGTAGCAACGAAATACCGCATTTACGATGAAGATACATTGCGTGCATCCGGAGCACTCGATAACATGACATTTGATGAGTATGTTGCAGCAAACAGTGATCCGACACCGATTACGGTTGATCAGGAATATATCACGATGATTTCAAATGCAACAGGAATCCCAACAGACAAGATTACCATCATTGCACAGGAAGAACCGGTTTTCCAGTATTCTTCCGGTGGAAGAAGTGCTTCTGATTATTTGCAGATCGTACTTGTAGTATTGATCCTTCTTCTTTTAGGCTATGTGGTGTTCCGCAGTACCAGAAAAGAGAAAGTGGCAGAGATCGAACCGGAGCTTTCTGTTGAAAGCCTGCTTGAGTCAACAAAAGAAAGCCAGGAAGAAATGCAGGATATTGGATATAATGAGAAGTCTGAGACACGTATCCTGATTGAAAAATTTGTGGAAGACAATCCAGAAGCGGCAGCATCATTATTGCGCAACTGGCTGAACGAGGAGTGGGAATAAGGTATGGCAACGAACACACAAGATTATACTGGAATACAAAAGGCAGCAATCCTTTTGATTGCTTTGGGACCGGAGCGGTCTGCAGATATCTTTAAGCATTTAAAAGAAGATGAAATTGAAGAACTGACACTTGAGATCGCGAACACCAGAAGTGTTTCACCACAGGTTAAGGAAGATGTTTTAAATGAATTTTATCAGATCTGTTTGGCACAGCAGTATATTGCAGAAGGCGGTATTGGATATGCAAAAGAGCTGCTGGATAAGGCTCTTGGTGAGGACAGGGCAAAGGAAGTTATCACAAAACTTACAGCGTCCCTGCAGGTACGTCCATTTGAATTTGTTCGAAAAACAGATCCAAGCCAGTTATTGAACTTTATTCAGGATGAACATCCACAGACAATCGCAATGATCTTGTCGTATCTGACATCAGCCCAGGCTGCACTTGTGATTGGAGCACTTCCGCCGGAAAAACAGGCAGATGTTGCAAAACGTATTGCAATGATGGATCGTACATCTCCGGATGTGATCAAAGAGGTGGAACGTGTGCTGGAAAAGAAACTTTCTTCCCTTGTCAACCAGGATTACACAATTGTCGGTGGTGTGGATGCAATCGTAAATATCTTAAATACAGTAGATCGTACGACAGAAAAACATATTATGGAGTCTTTGGAGATCGAAGAACCAGAGTTGGCAGACGAGATCCGCAAGAAGATGTTCGTATTCGAAGATATTCTGCTGCTTGACGACCGTGCAATCCAGAGAGTGCTTCGTGATGTCGATAATGCTGACCTTGGAGTTGCCTTAAAGGCTGCAAACGAAGAAGTACAGAACGTTATCTTTAAGAATCTTTCAAAACGACTGGCTGCAATGATCAAAGAGGATATGGAGTTTATGGGACCTGTCCGTATGAAAGATGTTGAGGAGGCTCAGCAGAAAGTTGTCAGTGTCATTCGTAAATTAGAGGATTCTGGAGAGATTGTAATCTCCAGAGGCGGAGGTGACGAGATCGTTGTCTAATCTTTATAAACCGTGGTTCGTGCATACAGAGAGTCAGAATACAAGGGTGATCGATTCAAATGATCATATACAGGAGTTCCTGAAACAACAGATGGTAAAACAAGACCGGCCTGTAGGACCGGATGGATTTGCGGAGGGGATTATTACTGACAAAACAGAGAATGTAATCCCTGTAGAAGAACCGGAACAGGATATGATTGCTGTGAATGAAAAGCGGAGCAGATACTTCGCAGGCAAGAGCACAGGCAGATGTGCTGATTGATGATGCAAGACAGGAAGCGGAAGCTATCCGTGATGAAGCAAAAAAACAGGGTTATCTGGAAGGACAGAATACATTAGAACAGGAGTATAACCAGAAAAAACAGCAGTTAGAACAGGAACAACAGCAGAAAAAAATACAGTTGCAGAATTCTTATCAGGAAAAACAAAAAAACATGGAAAAAGACTGGTAGATGTGATATTAAATGTTTTTAATAAGGTTTTTCATATCCAGTTTGATGATAAGAAAGAAATCCTGCTTCATCTGATCGATAATGCTATCGCAAATATCGAAGATGAAAAGCATTTCCGGATTAAGGTTGCAGGAGACAATGTGTCATTTTTAGAAAAGCATAAAGATGAAATATTAGATTATGTCGGACATGACATAGAACTTGAAATTGTTCCTGATTATACACTGAATGAAAATGCGTGCACCATAGAGACTGACGCAGGAATATTTGACTGTGGTGTAGACGTACAGCTTGATAATCTGATGAAGGATATCAAAGCATTATGCTCATAGAGGTGAGGCGGCAGAATGGGTACATTTGATAAATATCTTCAGCTTGCCGATAAGACGTATTTTAACCGTTTAGGCAAGGTGACAAAGATTGTCGGTCTTACAATTGAATCTGTAGGACCAAATGCAAAACTGAATGATCTGTGCCGTATCATTATCGATCGGGAACAAAATATTTCAACGATGGCTGAAGTCGTCGGTTTCCGTGATAAACATTTACTCCTGATGCCGTTTGAAAGCGTAGAAGGAATTGGTGTTGGATGTATTGTAGAAAATACAGGACATCCTCTGACTGTGAAAGTTGGAGAAGAACTGTTAGGTCATACATTAGATGGAATAGGACGGCCAACCGATGTGGAAGAATTATTACTTCCGTATGATTATCCGGTTGAAGCATTGCCACCAGATCCGATGGCAAGAAAAATTATTGATGAAGTACTACCTTTGGGTGTGAAAGCAGTAGATGGTCTGATTACAGTAGGAAAAGGACAGAGAATCGGTATTTTCGCCGGATCCGGTGTTGGAAAAAGTACATTACTTGGTATGTTTGCGAGAAATACAAAAGCGGATATCAACGTGATTGCATTGATTGGCGAGCGTGGAAGAGAAGTAAGAGAGTTTGTGGAACGCGATCTTGGTGAAGAAGGCATGAAACGCTCCGTGGTTATTGTTGCGACATCCGATAAACCTGCATTGATAAGAAATAAAGCTGCAAAAACAGCAACAGCTATTGCTGAATACTTTAGAGATCAGGGGAAAGATGTGTTGCTGATGATGGATTCACTGACACGATTTTCTATGGCACAGCGGGAGATTGGGTTGGCATCCGGAGAGCCACCGGTAACAAGAGGATATCCACCAAGTGTGTATTCAGAAATGCCTAAACTTCTGGAACGTGCAGGAACTTCGGATAAGGGATCTATTACCGGACTTTACACCGTGCTTGTAGATGGTGATGATATGAATGAACCAATCACAGATACGGCGAGAAGTATTTTAGACGGACATATTATGTTGTCCAGAAAATTAGGACAAAAGAATCATTATCCTGCAATTGATGTATTACAGAGTATTTCCCGTGTTATGAGTTCGATTGCTACAAGTGAGCATAAAGAGCTTGCCGGAAAATTAAGAAATGTTATGGCTACTTATAATGAGGCAGAAGACCTGATTAATATCGGGGCATATAAAAATGGAACCAATCGTGAAATTGATTATGCAATTCAAAAAATTCAAGCGGTAAATGAGTTCCTGATGCAAAAGACCGATGAAAAATTTGAATTCAACGAAGAGATTGACCTGCTGCGAAAACTGTTTGAAAACTAAGAAAGGTTTCTGGTATGGCAAAGTTCAGATACAGAATGCAGAACATTCTTGATATCAAAGAAAAAATGGAAAATCAGGCAAAGACAGCCTATGGTATGGCGAATGCAAAACTTGCGGCAGAACAGCAGAAACTTCAGGATATCCTGATCCGGAGAGCCGGTTATGAATCAAAAGCAAGAGAATTGGTGAGTGGCAGTATTAATGTTTTGGAAATTCGTGAATGCAGGAAGGCGATTGACGTCTTAAAAAGCAAACAGCGCAGCCAGATGATGAATGTACATGCTGCAGAACGTGATGTTGAATTGGCGAGAAAACAGTTGAATGAAGCAATGGTTGAACGCAAGACACATGAAAAACTGAAAGAAAAAGCTTTTGAGGAGTTTAAACAGGAACTTTTACATGAAGAGTCAAAAGAAATAGATGAGCTTGTCAGTTATACCTATCACGATAATGGACAGCGTAGTTAGGCAGTTTGAGCGGACAGGAGGAAAATATGGCAGAAGAAAAAAGAAGAAGTTGTAGATAAAAAAGCTGAAGAAAAACAAAGAAAAAAAGAAGAGGCAAAGCAGAAGAAAGCACAGCATGCAGCAGAGAGCGATGAACTTGAAGAAGAAAGCGGCGGCAGCAAAGTTGCGGTATTTTTTGTTTCCCTTCTGATCATAGTTGTATGGTTTGCAATTATTGCCCTTCTGATTAAATGGGATGTTGGAGGATTTGGATCAGGCGTGCTTGCACCGATCCTGAAAGATGTCCCTTATGTAAATAAGATTTTACCGGATGATGCGGTGGAACAGGTTTCAACAGAGGACAGTGCTTATGCGTATGATACGATGGCAGATGCGGTTGAGCGCATTAAAGAACTTGAAAAAGAACTGGCAGATGCACAGAATGCATCGTCTGCAAATGCGGATTATATCAGCCAGTTAGAAGCTCAATCACAGGAATTACAGCAATATAAGGAAAACGAGGCAGAATTTGAAAAGGAAAAGCAGAGCTTCTATGAGGATGTTGTCTTTTCTGATGTAGCCCCGGATATTGAGGAATATAAGAAATATTACGAAAGCATCGATCCTGCAAATGCAGAAGTACTGTATAAGCAGGTAGTGGCACAGACGGCAGAGGATGAGCAGCTTGATGATTACATCAAAACATATTCATCCATGAAGCCAAAAGAGGCAGCAGCAATTTTTGATACCATGACAGACAACCTGAAACTGGTTGCACAGATTTTAGATGGTATGGATGCAGATTCAAGAGCTGCTATTCTTGGTAAAATGACTTCTGATACCGCTGCAAAGGTAACAGAGATCATGAAACCTTCAGAATAGATCATTAAGCGGCAGTACATGCAGCGAAAGGGAAAGGAGGAAGAAACATGGGAAGCACGCGCGTTTCAGAAGTGGCTGGAATTATGTCCATAGGACAGGGCGGCCAGACACTGACCGGAACAAAAGAAGGCGATCTGAAAGTTCAGTTTGCAGAAGTGATGAGCCAGATGACAACCCAGGTTGGAGGCGGTTACAATTATGGTGGACAGAACAGCAGACAGGATGTGGCAGCTGTAACCGGAAACAGTAGTGTGGCAGATGATTATGAACGTTATCAGAATGCTGCGGGCAGTATAAAAGATAATTCAGCAGGCAAAACGGACATTCAATCAGAAAATGCGGATGAAAAGTTAGCTGCATTTGATGAGGATGTGAGACAGGTTTTGAAAGATAAACTTGGTGTGACAGATGAAGAAATCGCAGATGCCATGCAGAAGTTAGGACTTACTGTTGCAGATCTGATACAGCCGAATCAGCTTGCGCAGCTTACAGCTGAACTCACAGGATGTGAAAATGTTGGAGAACTGCTGTGCAACAGTTCATTTATGGAAATTGTAAATGAAATTGGAGAGTTGTCACAGAACCTGTTAGATGAACTTGGAATGACACCGCAGATGTTTACTGAGATGGCTGCTGCAACAGACACAAATGTGAATGCAGAGCAGTTATCGGCGGATATTCAGGTGCCGGAAAATGACAACGCAGTACAGACGGCAGCAGATGCTGTGCCGGAGCAGATGATTTCAGATGCAAAAGATGATAAAACAGTACAGACAGTTTTAAATGCAGATGAAGTGGAAACACAGAAGCCGGAGGACAACATTGTTCTGCAGAAAGAAGTCGCAGATAATGTGAAGGATACCGATGACGTGAATGATGGTCTGATGCCGGAGAAAACAGAAGAACCGGATGTAAAGACAGAGTCAGATAAGGGACAGCAGACAGGCAGTAAAAATGAATCTGGGAATGCATCGGGTCAGACAGCATTTGTGAATCAGGAACATGTGGCAGATCCGGCAGCAGTAAAAACACCGGAAAATGTGCCGGAATTTTCAAGACAGCTTGACACTTTAGATCTGATCCGTCAGGTAACAGAATTTACAAAAATCACTGTCCGTGAAGCACAGACGACGATGGAGATGCAGTTGAACCGGAACACCTTGGCAAGATTTATATCGAAGTAACGACCAAGGAAGGAAATGTATCTGCTCATATTATGACACAGAACGAACTGGTAAAAGAAGCGTTAGAAGCGCAGATGGCAGAACTCAAACAGAGTATGAACCAGGCAGGTGTGAAGGTGGATGCCGTAGAAGTTACGGTTGGAAGCCATGAGTTTGAAAAAAACTTAGAGCAGAATGCAAAACAGGAAGAGAGACAGGCAGAGGAGCAGGAAAAAGCTTCGCCAAAGACTAGAAGAATCAACTTAGATGAGTTAGATGAACTCTCCGGAGTCATGAGTGAGGAAGAAGCCCTTGTGGCGCAGATTATGGCAGATCACGGTAATTCCGTAGATTATACTGCTTAAAACAAAAGAAAGGAGAAAAAAATGGCATTAATTCAGCCCGTTGTAGACGGAAAAATACCAAAGGATACCAGTACTACAAGCAAATCGGATACCAGCAATGACCTTGGCTATGACCAGTTCTTACAGCTGTTATGTGCAGAGATGCAGTATCAGGATCCGTTAGAGCCTACCAGCAATACGGAGTATGTTGCACAGCTTGCTACATTTTCACAGATGGAAGCAACACTTGGTATGCAGAGTACAATCGAGAGCAGCAATGCAAATGCACTTGTTGGAAAATATGTTATTATCAAGACAACATCTTCGACTGGAGAAACAACAGCAACACAGGGATTTGTTGATTATGTACAGAAAGAAAACGGTGAGCAGAAGATCTGTGTAAATGGGGTGTTATATTCACTTTCTGATGTATATCAGGTTGCAGATACCGAATACATGGAGGCAGAGACACTTGCTAAGACGTTTGCAGCAGCGGTTGCTAAATTGCCATCCGCAGCACAGCTTACATTAAGTGACAAGGATGATGTCAAGAATTTAAAGACATATTATGATAATCTGAATTCTTATCAGCAGTCAAAGATCGATACAGATACTTTGAAAAAATATCAGGAACTGCTTGCACAGATGGAAAAACTTGCAGGAAAAGACTGGTATAAAAGTACTTCATCATCGACAGGTACAACAACAGATACGACAACAGGAACAGATACAAAAACGGATACAGACACAACGACAGGTACAGATAAAACCTGATATCTGACAGAAGGGAAATGCGATTATGAATAAGATCAGTAACCAGTTTGCTTCCATTGAGCAGGTAACTGACCAGTATCTGACTCGGAAAAGCACGGATGCGGTAACTTCGAGCGGTGTCTCCTTTGAAGATATTTTAAAGCAGAAGCAGGATGCAAAAGCAGGTGGGACACTTAAATTTTCCAAGCATGCCACGATGCGCCTGATGGATCGTAATATCAATTTGTCCAAAGAGCAGAATGAACGACTTGAGACAGGCGTTTTTAAGGCTGGTGAAAAGGGAATCAGAGAATCGTTAGTAATTGTTGATTCACTCGCTTTTATCGTAAATGTTCCGAACAGGACAGTCGTTACAGCAATGGACCGGACAGAGTCCGATGATAATATTTATACCAATATTGATGGTGCTGTGATCATGTAGCCGGACCGAAATGGAGGTAGATTCCCGGAATGACAGAAGGAAGGCAGCACAAAAGAACTAGGAGGTCAATTTCAACTATGATGAGATCAATGTACTCTGCTGTGTCAGGTCTTAAGACACATCAGACAAAAATGGACGTTATTGGTAACAATATCGCCAACGTAAACACAGTAGCTTTTAAATCATCCTCAGTCGTATTTCAGGATGTTTTATATCAGATGACAAGTAATGCATCCGGTGCGAACGCAGCAACAGGTACCGGTGGTGTGAATGCAAAACAGATCGGTCTTGGTGTTACGACCGGTGCAACAAACTTAAGCATCACAACTTCCGGTGCGGCTGAAACAACCGGACGTGCATTCGATATCCGTTTATCAGACCAGTCTACGACAAACTTTTTTGTAGTTAACAACGGTTCTGAGAACCTGTTTACCAGAGCCGGTTCTTTCTATGTAGATGGTGCCGGTAACTTATGTATGACATCCACCGGTTATACAGTTATGGGATGGCAGGTAGATCCGACAACAGGAAATATCAAGAAGGATACCGTATCTGCACTTCGTGTCATGCAGACATCCAACCTGACATCTGCTCCGGAGGCAACCACACAGGCAAATGTTTCCGGTATTATTGATAAAATGATAAGGATGTATTGTCAGACAACGGACTTGTCAAAACACTGACTTTTTTTGATAATCTCGGTTATTCCTATACAGCGCGTTTTGCAATGAAATCTACCGGAACAGATGGAAAATATACGGTGGAACTGGAAAAGATTTTAAATAGTGATGGAACAACATTCTATGATCCGGAAACCAGCAAAGTTGATCTGAGTGATATATTTGGAGCAAAAACAACGAATGCTACACTTGGAACATACAGCCAGGTTCAGAGTGGTTATTACTATGATTCTGCTAGCAATAAATTCTATGTAGGAAGTGATGCAAATGGTACAGAAATCTCTTGGAATCAGGCAACAAATTCTTTTACGGATGTAAAAAATCCAGCAACTACATACAGCCTGAAACAGGTATATGGAATCCCAGATGCAATGGTTTCCAAGATTGCAAACAAGCAGGCAACAGCTGCAATCGCAAAGGGAACTCTGACGATTTCCGGAGATGTAACTGATTACGCGATCGACTTCAGCACAAAAGATGGTACGTTTACAGGTGTTGGAGCAAGAACATCCAACAATAAGACAAATTCTGTTACACTTAATATGAGTAAGCTGGGAAATAATCCGACCCAGTTTGATGATATTACCATTGATTTTTCGGGACTGAAAGATGCAGACAACGGTGGTAAATCCACAGCGGTTATGTCTACAGGATCTATAGATGATGGTGTGACAGGAAAAGGAAAGAAATTAGGTGCCATGATCGGTATTTCCATCGATAACAATGGTCTTATCACAGGTACCTATGATAATGGTAATACAGAGACACTTGGACAGATCGCTGTTGCACAGTTTGCAAATGCATCCGGTCTTGAAAAGGTTGGAGAGAACTGTTACCGTACAACCTTAAACTCAGGTGAATTTGATGGAATTGGTGTTGAGATTTCTGCGGACGGAAGTTCCATGACATCCGGAGAACTTGAAATGTCTAACGTAGACTTGTCCACGGAGTTCACACAGATGATCATCACACAGCGTGGTTTCCAGGCAAACTCCCGTATCATCACACATCAGATACCCTCTTAGAGGAACTGGTTAATCTGAAACGTTAATGTAAAGTAAGAAAAAGATAATATTTGCGTAAAACCTGTCTTAAAATGTTGAAACAGGTTTTACACAATCAGTTACATATGTTATACTGAACATTGTGACCGGTTTTTGAAAAATCGGTCACAATAAAAACTGTTGATTAATAATGGAGGAATGATTACTTTATGATCGAAGTGACACGATTGAATGGAACAACAGTATTAATCAATTCGGATCTGATTGAAACGGTGGAGGAGACCCCGGATACAGTTATTTCTCTTACAACAGGTAAAAAGTTTATTGTAAAAGAAAGTAGACAAGAGGTCAAAAATTTAGTAAAATCATACAAAAGGGATATTTTTACAAATGGCCTTTTAAGAGAAGAATAAGTCCCACGGATGGGATTTTATAATCTGAAAAATCAAGGATGGTAGGTGGAAAAAGTGGATATAGCATCAATAGTAGGTATGTTATTAGGCGTTGTAATGTTTGTGTTTGGTGTACTTTCCAACGGAGGTGTTGCAAGTTTACACTCCATGTGGGATACGGCATCATTCATTATTACAATAGGAGGTTCCATTGCAGGTACGCTCGCATCTTTTAAATTGGCAGATTTTATCAATGGTATAAAGTCAATAAAGCTGATTTTTAAGGATGAGGTTCAGGATCCGGCAGTTGTCATCAACCAGATTATCTCACTGTCGAATACTGCGAGAAAAGAAGGACTTCTGGCATTGGAAGAAGCAGCAAACGGGATTGAAGATGATTTTCTGAAAAAAGGAATTATGCTTGTTGTAGATGGTACAGATCCGGAACTGGTAAGAGGAATCATGGAGACTGACTTAGCCTGCGTTGAGAGCAGACATAAAGCTAAAATTGCTGTCTGGGAGAAATGGGCTGAATTAGGTCCTGCCTGGGGTATGATCGGTACACTGATTGGATTGATCCTCATGTTGAAGAACATGGAAGATGCATCAACAATCGGACCGGCGATGGCAACGGCGCTTGTTACAACATTGTATGGTTCATTACTTGCAAACTGGTTATGTAACCCGATTGCAGGTAAGTTAAAACTGAATAATGATAATGAAATGATGATGAAGGAAATTTCCGTGGAAGGTATTCTGTCGATCCAGGCAGGAGAAAATCCACGTGTTATAGAAGAAAAACTGAAATCATTCCTTGCACCTTCGGCGCGTAATACAGCGCAGGAAAGCGAGGCTGGAGGTGAAGAATAGTGAAAAGAAAGCCTGATGAACCAAAAGGATCACCGGCATGGATGAATACATTTGCAGATCTGATGAACCTACTGTTATGTTTCTTTGTATTGTTATTCTCTATGTCAACGGTAGATGCAGAAAAGTTTGAAAAATGGTGGCTTCCTTTCAGAATACATTTAGTATTCTTCCCAATGGAGGATCTTCTATTGGAGATGGAACTCTGATATCATCCGGTGTGAGCCAGCTTGAAATGTTAGATTCTTATTATAAAGACAAAGCGAACTCTGAAACGGATCAGGAAACAGACGAAGAGAATGATGTAGTGGAAGAATATAAAGAACAGGCACTGGAAGAATCAGAAAAAATGTCTGAACAGCTGGAGGATGCCATTGCAAGATATGGAATCCAGGATCAGGTGGAAGTTGATTTCAATGCACAGTATGTCATGCTCAATATGAATGGAGCTCTTTTGTTTGACTCCGGGCATGCTGAAATCCGATCAGAGGCGTATCCGCTGATTGATAAGCTGGGTAAGCTGATCGAACCTTATCAGGATAATATCATAGAAGTAGAGGGACACACGGATAACGTGCCGATTCATTCTGCAAAATATGAAGATAATGATGTGCTTTCATTTTACAGGGCACGGGCGGTTACAGATTATCTGAGAGATATTACAACAGTGGAGCCCGCACATTTGAAGGCATCTGGAAGAGGTGAGTATGTACCTGTTGCAGATAATACAACGCAGGAGGGAAGATCAAGAAACCGCCGCGTTATTATAAAAATATATAATTCTTATAGTTCAGATTTTAATTGAACAGGAAGGTAGCATTATGAAAAAGAATTTGATAACCGTAATTATTCTGGCACTGGTTTTAGCAAATCTTATTTTAACTGCAATTCTTGTGTTCACGATTATTCCGCAGACAAAAAAATCGAATCAGCTGATCGATCAGGTATGCTCTGCTATTAATCTGGAACTTCAGAGTGGAGAAAATACGCCGGCTACACCGGAGGTGCCGATCGAAGATGTTGAGACTTATGCGATCACCGATGGATTTACCGTGAACTTAAAACAGGGCGAAGATGGCAAACAGCACTATGCTGTATTTTCAGTCAGTTTATCTTTGAATACAAAGAGTGACGGATACAAAACCTATGGTGGATCCGAAGGACTTGCTGCAAAAGTGACGATCATTCAGAGCGAGATTAATACCATTGTAAATGGATATACATTGGATGAGTTTAATGCAAATGGCTATCAGAATGTAAAAGATGATATATTGAAAACATTACAGGATATGTTTGGAGGTTCAGACTTCATCGTTGGTGTAAACTTCTCAAGCGTTCAGACGGAATAGACCCAAATATTGTGTTAGGTGGTGAGAAAGAATGGGTGAAGTCTTATCTCAAAATGAGATAGATAGTTTGCTCAAAGCGTTAAGCAGTGGTGAACTTGATGTAGATGAAATGAAAGATGAAGATAAAAAACAGGTCAAAAATTATGATTTTGCCCGTCCTGCAAAGTTTTCAAAGGAACATCTGCGAACGCTGGAGATTATCTTTGAACATTACGGAAGACTCTTGTCAACCAATCTTCCTGTTTATTTACGGAAAAATGTTCAGGTTGAGGTGATGAACTCAGAAGCAGTTACATATTCAGAATTTTCAAATGCGTTATCGAATCCTGTATTACTTGGAATTGTAAATGCATCTCCATTGAATGGAAGCATTGTCATTGAGATGGCACAAAATCTTGGATATGTTGTAGTAGACAGAATGTTAGGTGGAAAGGGAGTGCCTCTGGATAAACCGAGGGATTTCTCGGAGATAGAATTGCTGATCATTGAGCGGATATTTAATGTGGCAGTAGATCTTTTAGTGGAGCCGTGGGAGAATGTATGTGAGTTAGAACCCCGGTTAGAGCGTATTGAGACGAATTCGCAGTTCGCACAGATTATATCGCCGACGGAGATGATAGCTCTGGTAACGCTCAATGTTAAGATTGGCGATGTGGAGGGATTACTGAATGTATGCCTTCCATATCTGACTTTAGAGAGTATTATGGACAAACTGAATACCAAATACTGGTATTCGAGTCTGCAGGAAAAAGATGAACAACAGTATACAGAAACGATCGAGGCACTTATTTCAAAAGCACCAATGCCGATCAAAGCTGTACTTGGTAACAGTTCCATTTCAGTAAATGATTTTTTGGGACTGCAGGTAGGAGATATTATCCGGCTGGATACGAAGGTTGATCAGGAACTGAGTGTCTTTGTTGGAAGTATAAAAAAATTTACTGCTCTGCCGGGAGAAACCGGTGATGACTATGCAGTAAGAATTACATCAGTGATTAGGGAGGAGCAGTAAGATGGATGGAACGATGTCACAGGAAGAAATCAATGCTTTACTGAACAATCCTTCAGGTACAGATGAAAATCCGGAAAATACATTGACAGAACAGGAAAAAGATGCGATCGGTGAGATCTCGAATATCAGTATGGGAACAGCGGCAACTACACTGTTTTCACTGGTAAACCGTAAGGTTGAGATTTCCACCCCAGTGGTTGCGTTTGCAAACTGGAGTGATATATGTGACGCATATGAAAAGCCATGTGTATTTATACGAATTGCGTATACCGTGGGATTAGATGGAAGCAATATCCTTGTGTTAAAGGAACATGATGTAAAAGTTATCACGGACCTGATGATGGGCGGTGATGGAACAAATACGGATGGAGAACTTGGAGAACTTCACCTGAGTGCAATCAGCGAGGCAATGAACCAGATGATGGGCTCGGCAGCAACATCATTGTCTTCCATGCTGGACAAGGTAATTGATATCAGCCCGCCAAGTGCAGATCTGATAGATTTGCAACAGACAATTGATGAGAGTCAGATTGATGAGTTCCTTGCAGGTGAATTTGTAAAAATTTCATTCCGGTTAGAGATTGGTGATCTTGTTGATAGTGAGATCATGCAGTTATATCCTGTTTCTTTTGCAAAAGAAATGTGTGCAAATGTAACAAGCAATATGGAAGAAGACAGTAATTCCACTGCAGGAATGAGTGAAAAAGAGAACACCAGAGTACACCGCAGCTCAGCCGACACCTGCACCGCAGCCACAACCTCAGATGCAGCACAGCAGCCAATGATGGGACAGCCGATGATGGGGCAGCCAATGATGGGTCAGCCGATGATGGGACAATCAATGATGGGTCAGGAGATGTCGCAGATGTATGGACAACAGCAGGTAAATGTACAGCCGGCACAATTCCAGGCATTTACTGGAGCAGTACCGGGGAATTTTCAACCGGAAAATATTGATTTGATTATGGATGTACCACTTGAAGTTACGGTAGAACTTGGAAGAACTTCCAAATCAATTAAAGAAATACTTGATTTTACACCGGGAACCATTATAGAATTAAACAGGATTGCCGGAGAACCGATTGATGTTCTGGTAAATGGTAAATTCGTAGCCAAAGGCGAGGTAGTAGTAATAGAAGAAAGCTATGGTATACGAATTACTGAAATTATAAAATAAAAAACAAAAAAGAAGAGTTAAAGATAGGAGAGAAAATTATGGCTAAGGTTATGATTTGTGATGATGCTGCATTTATGAGAATGATGATTAAGGACATTCTTACAAAGAATGGTTATGAGATTGCAGCGGAGGCTGAAAATGGTGCTATTGCAGTGGAGAAATATCCTGAAGCAAAACCGGATCTGGTATTAATGGATATTACTATGCCGGATATGGATGGTATCCAGGCATTAAAGAAGATCAAAGAGATTGATGCAAATGCAAATGTTATCATGTGTTCTGCAATGGGACAGCAGGCTATGGTTATTGAAGCAATTCAGTCAGGAGCAAAGGATTTTATTGTGAAGCCATTCCAGGCTGAGCGTGTACTTGAGGCAGTAAAAAAAGTAGTGGGTTAGTATGATTTTATTAAGCGCTTCTTTTCGAAGTCTGATGCAGCTGATTGGAGTACTGATCATATTTGTGTTTGTTTTGATTATTACCTACTTCACGACAAAGTGGGTAGGTGGTTTTCAAAAAATACAAATGTCCAAAGGAAATCTTATGGTTCTCGAAACAATCCGGATTGCAAATGGTAAATTTTTACAGCTTGTTAAGGCAGGAGAACAGTATTTTGTAATCGCTGTGGGTAAGGATGAAGTAACAAAAATTGCGGAACTTACAGAAGATCAGTTATCAGTCCAGACATCGGATGATATGAAAAATTCACAGGAAAATTTTCAGGAGATATTTAGTAGACTGAAAGATCATTTTCCGAAAAAGCAGGATTGATGGAATTATGACAAAATTAAAAAAGACATATTGTATACTGTCATTAATATTTGCAATAGCAGTGTTTGTGGCAGTGTTGTTTGCCTCACAAAACAGAACGACTGTTTATGCAGCTTCCATGGATCCGGACAGCATTGATTCGCTGGATAATACAGCAGCGAATACCAGCACAGGTTCAGGTAGTGAGTCAGACAGCAAAGGTGGTCTGTCCATCTCGATAAATAATGATGAGGCGGGGGTTGCTTCAGAAGTACGTGCATTATTGTTACTGACAATTATTGCAGTGTCACCATCGCTTTTGATTATGCTTACATCGTATACTAGAATTGTAATTGTACTTCATTTTTTAAGAACGGCAATTGGAACACAGACGGCACCGCCAAACCAGATTTTGATTGGACTGGCATTGTTTTTGACATTTTTTATCATGTGGCCGACGTTTCAGCAGATCAATGAGAATGCAATCCAGCCACTGGATAATGGAGATATTACCATAGAAGAGGCATTAAAAGAAGCGGAAGTGCCGATTCGCCAGTTTATGTATGGACAGGTACAGCGAAAGGATGTCAAGCTTTTCGTGGATATGCTGGTGACAGTTATGATATTGACAGTGCTGCACTGGAAAAGGAATATGAGGAATCCGGGCAGAGTGCATATGATGCGATTCCGATGACAATTATGATTCCATCATTTATAATCGGAGAACTGAGACAGGCGTTTATTATGGGATTTGTTATATATATCCCGTTTATTGTAATTGATATGGTAGTTGCATCCGTGCTTATGTCGATGGGTATGATGATGCTTCCACCGACAACAATCTCTTTGCCGTTTAAAATATTACTGTTTATACTGGCGGATGGATGGAATCTTGTAATAGGAAGCGTAGTAAAGACGTTTATTGATGATAACAGAATGTTCGAAGAATGTGCATTCTGTTATAGATACAGATTAAAATGTATATAGATAGCAAAGAGGTGAGAACAAAATGACAGAAGGACAGGTACTTGATGTAGCAAAAGAAGCAATTTATACGATTATAATCTGTTCGGCTCCAATGTTGATCATTTCACTGGTTGTTGGTTTGATTGTCAGTATTTTCCAGACGGTTACATCTATTCAGGAGCAGACGCTGACGTTTGTTCCTAAAATTATTGCAGTATTTGTCGGACTTATGATTTTTGGATCATGGATTTGACAAATCTGACAGAATTCGTGACGACATTATGGTCGAATTTTAGTATGTATCTCGGTTAGGACGATCTATGTTAGAATATACGTTTTCATTGGCTAATTTTGAAATACTGATATTAATATTGGTTCGCATATCCTGTTTTGTCTATATTGCACCTTTTTTGGAACAAAATGCGCCCTCGCAGGCAAAGATAGGTTTTTTCTTTTTTGTTGCACTTCTGGTGTATGGTTTTGTTGATAAGACAGCAATCGAGTATACAGGTTTGATTGGGTATGCGATAATAGTGTTAAAAGAAGGAATTACAGGGTTGCTGATAGGGTTTGCTGCAAACATTTGTAATTCCATTATTTTATTTGCGGGAAATATTATTGATATGGATATTGGATTATCTATGGTGACTGAATTTGACCCGACAATGAATACGCAGGTAACAATTACCGGAAACCTGTACAATTATTTTATACTTCTTCTTTTGATTGCAACAGATATGCATCATGTGATTTTACAGGCTGTGGTAGATTCTTTTACCGTAATCCCAATCAATGGTCAGATCTTTAACTGGGATTCACTTGCGGGTTCTATAACACAGTATATGACAGATCTGTTTGTAATAGGTTTCAGGATCTTTCTTCCAATATTTGCCTGTATGATGATTTTAAACTGTATTCTTGGTATTCTGGCAAAGGTTGCACCACAGATGAATATGTTTGCAGTTGGTATGCAGATGAAAATACTGGTTGGTTTTGGAGTTTTATTTCTTACAATTTCACTTTTGCCTGGAATCGCCAGTTTTATATTTACCGAAATGAAAAAGATGATGGTTTTATTTATAGAGGGAATGTACTAAGGTGGAATGGAAAGACAGATTACTATTTGCATATGACCTTCAGTGGTTCGCAAAAGATGGACGGAGGGGAAAAACAGAGCCGGCAACAGAAAAGAAGTTAAGAGAAGCACGAGAGGATGGTAAGGTTGCAAAGAGTAAGGAACTTACCGCAGCATTTGATCTGATAGTATTGTTCCTCGTGTTGAAGGTTTTTATTTCGTTAATTGGCAATGGCTTTTTGGAAGTTTTTTATTATGTATATAAGCTGATGCCTGATTTTGTAAGTGTTAATGCGATGGAATCATCTACAAAGGAGATTACTTCGTTTTTACATAATGTGTATATAGAAATGTTCAAGATGCTGCCCCGTTTTTTGTGTTTGGTGTTGCGGTGACAGCCCTTGTAAGTATCCTTCAGGTAGGGTGGAAAGTCACGGCTAAGCCGTTAAAACCTAAGGGGGATAAATTTAATCCGATCAATGGATTTAAACGTATTTTTTCAAAAGATTCATTATTTGAGCTGCTTAAATCTATTTTAAAAATAAGTTTGATCATATATGTTGCTTATACATCCATAAAGGGTGAGGCAAATGATATTTTTATTTTATATGACATACCGCTGAATCAGGCAGTTGTATTATGCGGGAATGTTATCATTAATGCAGGTTTTAAAATCAGCCTTGTTTATCTGGTGGTCGGAATTGCAGATTTTGTTTATCAGAAACATCGTTTCAATGAAGATATGAAGATGACCAAGCAGGAATTAAAGGATGAGTATAAAAATACTGAGGGAAATCCTGAGATCAAAGGAAGACAGAGACAACGTATGAGAGAAGCTTCTCAAAGGCGTATGATGCAGGATGTACCAAAGGCAGATGTGGTTATTACGAACCCGACACACCTGGCAGTTGCAATCAAATATGATGCCGAGGTGTCAAGAGCTCCGATCGTTATTGCAAAAGGAGAAGATTATCTTGCACAGAAAATTCGTGAAAAAGCAAAGGAAAACCACATTGAAATTGTTGAAAATAAACCGTTGGCAAGAATGTTATATGCGAATGTAGATATAGGGGCAGAAATACCGCCGGAATTGTATCAGGCAGTAGCGGAAATTCTTGCTATGGTATATAATCTGAGAAACAGGGAGGAGAGGTCATGAAGAAAGCTGACATAGGTGTTGCACTGTATCTACTGGCTGCAGTCATCTTTTTTATAGTGCCAATCAGTTCCAATTTACTCGACGTTATGCTGGCACTGAACATTTCAATCGCATTGATTGTTCTTTTTAATACATTGTTTGTAAAAGAAGTACTGGATATGTCTTTTTTTCCGACTTACTTTTGTTTACGACAATCTTTCGAATTTCCCTGAACGTGTCTTCAACACGACTGATCTTAACAACCGGTAATCCGGGTAATGTCGTACAGACATTTGGACAGTTCGTCGGTGGTGGAGATCTGATCGTTGGTGCCATCGTATTCATTATTCTGGTTATTATCCAGTTTGTTGTTATCAATAAAGGTTCCGAGCGTGTCGCTGAGGTAACGGCGAGATTTACCTTGATGCGATGCCTGGTAAGCAGATGGCGATTGATGCGGATTTAAATACCGGAGCGATCACGGAAAAACAGGCAAGGGAGCGGAGAAATAAGATTCAGGAAGAATCTGCGTTCTTTGGTTCCATGGATGGTGCTACCAAGTATGTAAAGGGAGATGCAGCAGCTGGTCTTATTATCACGTTTGTAAACCTTGCGGGTGGAACCATTATGGGTATACTGCGGGGCGGAATGACGTTTCAGGAGGCAATCGAACATTACGGTGTGCTAACGATTGGTGATGGACTTTCTTCCCAGATACCGTCCCTTCTGATTTCACTTGCAACCGGTATTCTTGTTACAAAAGCGTCGAAAGAAGCGGATTTTTCCAATATCCTTGTCAGTCAGTTATTTGGTATTCCCAAAGTACTTTATATTGTAGGTACTACGCTGGCGGTTTTAGGAATTGCAACACCGTTAAATACCTTATTGTTTCTTGCGTTTGGTGCAACTTTTATTATTGCAGGACGACAGGTCGACAAAAATATCGGTATTGAGAGTATAGAAGAAGAGGTCAATGCGGAGGAAACGGAAGCAGAAGAGGTACGAAAACCAGAGAATGTGGTGTCGCTGCTTCAGGTTGATCCGATAGAACTTGAATTTGGATATGGTATCATTCCGTTAGCAGATGTAAATCAGGGAGGAGATCTCCTGGATCGTGTTGTTATGATACGAAGGCAGATTGCTCTTGAACTTGGTACTATAGTACCTATCATACGTTTGAGGGATAATATTCAGTTAAATCCGAATCAGTATATCATTAAGATCAAAGGGGTGCAGGTGACAGAAGGAGAGATCCTTTTTGATCACTATATGGCAATGAATCCGGGATATGTGGAGGAAGAGATCACAGGTATCCTACATTTGAACCGTCATTCCATCTCCCGGCGATCTGGATTACGGAAAGCAGCGTGAACGTGCGGAGAGCTTGGATATACGGTTGTTGATCCGCCATCAATTATTGCAACTCATTTGACAGAGGTAATCCGGTCACATATCGCAGAACTGCTTACCAGACAGGATGTGCAGAATCTTGTCAATAATCTGAAAGAGAGCAATCCGGTACTGGTGGACGAGCTGATTCCCAAGATGCTTGGACTTGGTGAGGTTCAGAAGGTGTTACAGAACCTGCTGGATGAGGGGATTTCTATCCGTGATCTCCTGACGATTTTTGAAACGCTTGCAGATCATGCAGCGACAACAAGAGATACAGATGTACTGACGGAGTACGTGCGCCAGAGTTTAAAGAGAGCCATTTCCAGCAAATATTTCCCGGCGAATGAGACAACCAGTGTTATTACACTTGATCCGAAGGTGGAACAGGAAATTATGGCTTCTGTGAAGCAGACAGAACAGGGGGCATATCTTACACTTGATCCGGAAACAACAAAGGCTATTATGAATCTGTACAGAATGAAGTAACAAAGCTCGAAAACATGGGAAAACACCAATTGTGATTACATCTCCAATTGTTCGAATGTACTTTAAAAAATTAACGGAAGATTATTTTAAGGATCTGATTGTAGTTTCCTACAATGAAATTGAGTCCAATGTAGAATTACAGTCAGTAGGTATAATCAGCAGGGACGGTGACAAGTAAAATGACCATAAATAAGTATCAGGGAAAAACAAAAGAAGAGGCAATCGAAAAAGCAAAACAGGAGCTTGGCGAGGGCGCGGTTGTAATGAATGTAAAGGAAATCAAACCGACAGGTATGTTTAAAGCTGGAAGAGTTCTGTGTTTGAGGTTACAGCTGCAAGAGAAGAAAAAGAGAGTTTTGTAGATCCGAGACAGGTTGCTGATCTGACAGCGAAAACTGTAAAAACATTGAATCTGGCAGCGGATGAAAATATCAGTCCAAAAGAATTTTCAAATGACAGAACATCCGACATCCTGTCAGGACATCTTACGAATGTGCCGGAACTGCACGCAAAAGACGGATTAGAGAAAAGACTGGAAAATCTTTCGAATATTCTGGAAAAACAACTGTCCGTAGAAGAAAGCAGACAGAAGGAAGTAAAGGAAGAAGAGAAAGAACGTCAGGTTGTAAATCCGGAGGGACTGCAGTTTATCAAGATGCTTTACAGAACGCTGCTGGAAAATGAAGTGAATGAAAAATATGTCAACCAGATCTTAGACGAAGCAGAGAAAGTCATGCACAGTGGAAGCAGTGTGGATGCGATATTGTCAAATGTATATCAGAAAATGATCTTAAAACTGGGACAGCCGGATACAATTTGTGTTTCCGGGAAAAAACCAAGAATTATTTTCTTTGTGGGCCCGACGGCGTCGGAAAGACAACTACGATTGCTAAGATTGCATCCAAGTACAAACTGGAAATGGGAATGAAGATTGCGTTCCTGACGGCGGATACTTATCGTATTGCGGCTACGGAACAGCTTCGTGTGTATGCAAATATTTTAGATGCACCAATGAGTATCATATACTCAGCAGAGGAAATGAATGCCGCAATCGAAAGAGTCAGTGAGTATGATCTTATTTTTGTTGATACGGCAGGTTTTTCCCATAAGAATGATGAACAGTGCAATGATATGAAAAAATGCTTGCAGGTCTGGATGCAGCATATGAAAGAGAGGTATATCTGGTAGTCAGTGCAACAACCAAGTATAAAGATCTTTTGGAAATTGCTGACCGCTATAAGGAGATTGCCGATTATAAACTGATATTTACAAAGCTTGATGAAACGGAAGCGTATGGTAATATTTACAATATCAAGATGTATTCGGGAGCACCACTTTCCTATATGACAAACGGACAAAATGTACCGGATGACATAGAGGAATTTAATACACAAAAAATAGTAAAACAACTTCTGGGAGGCAGATAATGATATGGATCAGGCTCAAAATCTCAGAAATGTAATTAAAGTAAAAAATCAGAGCCGGAAACTGGATGCACGCGTGATTACCGTGACGAGTGGAAAAGGCGGAGTTGGAAAGTCAAATGTTGCAGTAAATCTTGCTGTGCAGATCAGTAAAATGGGAAAAAAAGTCCTGATTTTTGATGCTGATTTTGGTCTTGCCAATGTTGAAGTTATGTTTGGCGCAGTTCCACGTTATAATCTGGGAGATTTTCTGTTCCAGGGAAAAAGCATGACGGAGATTATAACAGAAGGTCCTATGGGAATAGGGTTTATCTCTGGCGGAGCAGGAATCTTGAGTATGAACCAGCTTGCGGATGAACAGATCAGATATCTGGTTCGCGGTCTGGCTGAATTAGATCGGTATGCAGATGTGATCCTGATTGATACAGGGGCAGGAATTTCAAACCAGGTTATGGAATTTGTAATGGCAAGTCCGGAAGTACTTGTTGTTACGACGCCGGAACCGAGTTCTTTGACAGATTCCTATTCATTATTGAAAGCATTGTATCATAATCCTTTATTTTCACGCGAACAGACAGATATCCGGATTGTGTCAAACCGGGTGATATCCAGTGAAGAAGGGCAGCAGGTATATGAAAAACTGAATTCTGTGGTAGAACAGTTTCTGGATGGTTCTGTAAATTATCTTGGAATGATCCCGCAGGATCACATGCTCGAACGTTCGGTAAGACAGCAGAAACCTGTTTCGTTGAATGCACCGTTGGCGAAGTCGGCAAGAGCGTTTGAAGTTATGGCTTCAAATCTGATTTTACAGGAAGAAAAATTACCGGATAAACGGTTGGGGCTTGCCAGAATGTTTTCAAATTTTTGGCAACAGAAATACTAAGGAGGAATGGATATGAAGGTTTCAGACATTATACGTATCGGCGATAAGATAGATATCCGTGTTCTTCAGGAAGTTGAACAGGCAGAAAAAACGGACGTCACAGTGAAAACATATAAAAGTAAGGTGCTTGATTTCTGCTCGAATGGAAATATGGAAATAGCCATGCCGATGGAGGCTGGTAAACTGGTGCTGTTACAGCTTGGAGTTCGTTATGAACTTGTATTTTTCTCACGCGAGTCATTGTATCGGACAGTTGGCCAGGTTAAGGAGCGGTATAAAAAAGATAATATATATATGCTTGAGATGGAATTGAAATCTCAGCCGGAAAAGTTTCAGCGAAGAGAATATTTCAGATATCCGTGTCTTCTGGATTTTAAATATTATGAACTGACAGCAGAACAGGCCATGCTTGACAGTGTGGATGCTATTTTTTCGGAAATCCGTGATGAACATTTTTATGAAAAAGAACGAAAAGGAAAAATCATGGATTTAAGTGGCGGAGGAATCCGTTTTACAACAGAACAGGAACAGAAACCGGATTCCTGGATTCTGGCAGAGCTGAGACTGAAAAGCCAGACAATGGATAATCAGTATTATATTGTTGCAAATGTGATTGAAACAAGTAAAATAGAATCAGCGGCAGAATACAGGTTTATGTCGCGTGCAAAATTCAGTATCAAGAATGATCGGGTAAGGGAAGAAATTATCCGTTACATCTTCGAAGAAGAGAGAAGAATGCGTCAGCAGAATAGCAGTGAGAGGATAAAAAAATGAAAAAAAATATTCTGGTTGTTGATGACTCTGCACTCATGAGAAGGGTGATCTGTGATATTATTAATTCAGATGAAACATTTCAGGCAATCGATACCTGCAGAGACGGTCTGGATGCACTTGAAAAATTAAGGGCAAAAAGATATGACGGCGTGGTGTTGGATGTTAATATGCCGCGGATGGATGGACTAGCTTTATTAGAGCAGCTTCAAAAAGAAAGAATCCGTGCAACGGTCATTATGGTCAGTACTACGACTACAAAGGATGCCGAAGTTACCATGCTTGCCATGGAACGGGGGGCAGTTGATTTTGTGCCGAAGCCGACGAATGTGATCGAGGCAAAAGGTGAAGCATTTAAGGGTAAACTTCTTGGAGTGCTGAATGCAGTTTTAAAAACACAGAAGATGGCTTTGGGCAGCAAATCGGCTGAAACACCGGAAAAAGTAGTCTTGCGCAGAAACACGGAGCCGGTTCGAAGCAGAAATAAATTAGTTGCATTGGCATGTTCGACGGGAGGTCCGAAAGCTCTTCAGAGTGTGATTCCATATCTTCCCAAAAATCTGGATGCACCGATGGTTTTAGTGCAGCATATGCCTGCAGGATTTACAAAATCCATGGCAGACAGACTTAACGAAGTCAGTGACATACATGTCAAAGAGGCGGAAGATGGAGATGTGCTCAAAAAGGGAACGATATATATTGCTCCCGGCGGAAAGCATATGGAAATAAAGAAAAGTCCTGACGGAAGCCATAAAATCAGACTCAATGATGAATTGCCTCCTATCGGCGGATTAAAACCGTGTGCAGACATTACTTATGATTCGTTGCGAACCTGTGGATATGATCAGATAGTGTGTGTTGTACTGACCGGTATGGGAGCAGATGGTACCAAGGGAATAAAATCCTTAGCAAAGAGTAAGCCGGTATATGTGATATCGCAGAATGCCGAGACTTGTGTGGTATACGGAATGCCTAAGTCGATTGCTGAAACCGGACTGGTAAATGAAGTGGTTCCTCTTACACAGGTTGCTCAAACAATAACAAAGAATGTGGGGGTACAGTAATATGGATGTAAGCCAATACCTTGAAATTTTTATTGATGAAACAGAAGAACATTTGCAGACTTTAAGTGACTGCATTATGGAACTTGAAAAAGAACCGGAAAATATGGATACTATAAATGAAATTTTCCGCGCAGCCCATTCCTTAAAGGGTATGGCAGGTACCATGGGATTTAAGCGCATGCAGCGACTGACCCATGATATGGAAAATGTTTTTCAGGAAGTCAGAAGTGATAAAGTTAAAGTTAACAGTAATATGATCGACCTGCTCTTTAAATGTCTGGATGCGATCGAGAGTTATCTGAACAATGTAAAGGCAAGTTCCGATGAGGGAACGGAAGACAACGAGCTGATCATTAAAGAACTGAATGATTTTATCGCCGGTGAGGAGAATGCGGAGAAGAAAGAGGAAGAAGCTCCGGCTCCTAAGAAAGAAAATACAGATGATGCGGCTAAGAACGGTGAAAAGAAATATTTTGAATTTGAACTGAACAGTTCAGACCGCACAAAGTTAAAAGAGGCAGAAAACAATGGTTTACATATTTATGGAATGACCGTATATATTCAGAAAGAATGTCTGTTAAAAGCTGCTCGTGCATTCTTAGTATTCAAGGCAGTAGAGGAATTTGGAGAAATCATTGTATACAATCCAACTTCACAGGAAATCGAAGATGAGCATTTTGATAATGATTTCAGTTTTTCATCACGTCAGAAGAACCTTACGACAAGATTTTACAGGCAGCCCAGTCTGTATCTGAATTGAAAAAGTAGTCGGTGAAGAAGTAAAATGTGAGGTGCTTGAAGAAAAACAGGCACAGGCAGAAAAAGCTGCAGCAGAGGAAGCCGCAAAGACAGAGGCTTCTGCACAGGCAGAAGCAGCACCGGCTCAGGAGACAAAACCTGCACCGGCAAAAGCACCTGCAACACAGAACAATAAGAAACAGACTGTTGCAAAACCGGTGACAAACCGTACTGTCCGTGTTGATATTGAAAAGCTGGATGCCTTGATGAACCAGGTATCTGAGCTTATCATTGCAAAGAACAGTCTTGTGGCAATCGGATCCACTGAGTCCGGTGATTTCCAGAACCAGACCTATCATGAGCAGATCGAGTATCTGGAGCGCATCACAACAAATCTGCATGAGTCAGTTATGAAAGTTCGAATGGTTCCAATCGAGAGCGTTGTAAATAAATTCCCTCGTATGATCCGTGATCTTTCAAGAAAGCTCAATAAGAAGATGGAACTTTACATGACTGGTGAAGATACAGAGCTTGACCGTACCGTTGTTGACCAGATCGGAGATCCGCTGCAGCATTTACTGCGTAACTCCGCAGACCATGGTCTTGAGGATAACGAGACACGTGTTGCCCTCGGTAAACCGGAAGTGGGAAGCATTTTCTTAAATGCATTCCAGGAAGGTAATAACGTAATCATCCAGGTAGGAGATGATGGTGCCGGTATCGATGTGGCTGCAGTACGTGATAAAGCGATTGAGAGAGGAATTATCACAGAAGAACAGGCTGAGAGCATGAGTCAGAAAGACATCATCAACATTTTGTTCCTGCCAAGTTTCTCTATGTCAAAGACGATTACCGATATTTCCGGACGAGGTGTTGGACTTGATGTAGTTAAGTCTAACATTGAGGCATTAGGCGGAGATGTTGAAGTTAAGACTGCAATGGGCGAAGGAACTACCTTTACGGTACGTCTGCCACTGACACTTGCAATTATCCAGGCCCTGATGGTAGAAGTAAGAGATGAAAAATACGCGATCGCACTTGGTTCCATCTCCAACATTGAAGATATTCCGGTTAAGGATATCAAATATGTGGAAGCTCAGGAAGTAATCCATCTGCGTGGCAAGGTTATTCCGTTAGTAAGACTTGACAATGTGCTTGATCTTGAGCCAAGGGAAGAGCCGGAGAGCCTGACCGTTGTTATTGTAACGAAAGGTGACAGTATGGCAGGTCTTGTGGTTGATAATCTGATCGGACAGCAGGAAATCGTAATCAAGTCGCTTGGAAAATACATTGACAATAACAAACTGATCAGCGGTGCAACGATTCTTGGAGATGGCGAAGTTGCATTGATCTTAGATGTGAATACGTTAATGTAATGGAGGTACTTAGCATGGCAAATAATAATCTTGAAACAACGGAAAAAGAATCCAAACAATATATCGTTGTTATGGTGGGCAGTGAGCAGTATGGAATTGATATCAGCTATATTGATAACATTGTCCGCATGCAGAAAATTACAAGAGTTCCAAAAGTACAGACATATTTTAAAGGTGTAATTAACCTTCGTGGTGAGGTTGTTCCGGTTATGAGTGTACGTAAGAAAATGGGACTTGAAGATGATGTCCTGACAAATGCGAGCAGGATCATTATCTTAAAATTAGAAGAAAATGCTTCCCTGGGTGTCATCGTGGATGAGGTAAGAGAAGTTGTGAATTTAAGTGAGGATGAAATTGATAAAGTTTCCAATAAAGGAAGATTTATCAATGGAATCGGCAAGCATGGAGATCAGTTGATTTCTCTGCTTGAGATCAATGCACTGGTAGAAGAAAATAATTAATAAAAAGGTGGGATTTTATAGAATGTAAAGTCCCACCGGATTTTTACCTGGTGTGCAAAATGAGAGGAGAATCAGCAATTCATGGGAAATTTAACGTTGGAAGACGTAAATAATATGTATCTCGATGTCTTAAAAGAGATTGGCAATATCGGTGCAGGAAATGCAACTACGGCAATTGCAAATATGCTGGGCATGAAAATAGACATGAATGTTCCAAATGTAAAACTGATGGAAGTATCAAAATTGGGAACTGCTGTCGGTGCAGAGGATGAAACAATTGTTGGCATTTTCTTAGAGGTAATGAATGACATCGAGGGTAGTATGATGTTTCTGGTAGATATTCCATCGGCACGTTATCTTGTCAACAAACTGATGATGGAAGATGTGCCAGCGGACAAACCGTTTGACGAAATGGAACTATCCGCATTAAAAGAAATAGGAAACATCATTGCAGGTTCTTATTTGTCAGCTCTTTCTTCTATGACAAATCTTGTGATTTCTCCGTCTGTTCCATATATTGCGGTGGATATGGCAGCTTCTATCTTAAGTGTGCCGGCTATTGAGTTTGGACAGTTTGGTGATAATGCACTGCTGATTCAGACCGAGATCTGCGCAGACGTGGCGATCAACGGATATTTTATATTGATGCCGGAGCAGGGATCCTATGAAAAGATATTAACGTCACTTGGAATCTCATTGTAAGGAGAAGGATATATGAGCGAAGTAATAAAAGTGGGCATGGCAGATTTGAATGTATGTAAAGCCCCTGATGTTATTACAACTTTGGGATTGGGCTCGTGTATTGGTCTGGTATTTTATGATCCGGTATCAAAAGTTGGGGGAATGGTTCATTATATGCTCCCGGACAGTACAAAGGTCAGAAATAACAGTAATATCGCAAAGTTTGCAGATACGGGGATTGACGAATTATTACGTCGGGTAATTGCAGCAGGAGCAAATAAAGGCAGATTGATCGCTAAGATTGCCGGGGGTGCAAGAATGTTTGAGGTAAGTGGATTGTCAGATGTTGGTAATATCGGTGCGAGAAATGCAGAGGCAGCAAAAGCAAAATTAAAGCAGCTTGGAATCAGGCTTGTTGCAGAAGATACGGGACTTAATTATGGTCGCACAGTTGAACTTCATTGTGATACCGGGGAATTTTATATCAAGTCGGTAGGTAAACCGTTAAAGATTATCTGATAGAAAGGCATGGATGCATTATGAAAACAAAGCCGATACCAGCGATCGTTATGCTTGTGGCAGGACTTGTGGTCTGCATTGCAGGAATGGCGGGACATATGGAAACCGGCAGATTTGTAAAAATGCTGCTGGTTGTCCTGATTGTGTTTTATATCATTGGCGGAATTGTAAAACTGTTGATTGATAAGAATTTTAAGGATATGGAAGAAGAAACCACGGATGGTGAAGAAACTCCGGCAGAGGCAGAAGAGAAAGAAGAGCCAGAGCAGGAGAGCGATGAGCAGGATGAGAAATAACTGAAACGTGGGGGCTTCATATGAAAACGGTAGAAAAAGAAAAGCTCTGGGAAGAGTATCAGAAAAATCCTTCGGCAGAGCTGAGGGAGAAAATTATTATCGAGTATGCTCCGCTTGTACGGGTTGTGGCAGGGCGGCTTAGCATGTATCTCGGATATAACGTGGAGTATGAAGATCTGGTTAGCTATGGTATATTTGGACTGATAGACGCGATAGACAAATTTGATCGCGGAAAGGATGTAAAGTTCGAAACTTATGCAAGCTTAAGAATACGTGGATCCATATTAGACCAGATAAGAAAAATGGACTGGATTCCACGGACAGTGCGGCAAAAACGCAAGAAAATTGAGGAAGCGATCAAGCAGATTGAAACCAAAACAGGGCGAAATGCCTCGGACGAAGAAATAGCACAAGAATTAGGAATCGGTGAGGAAGAATTAAATGACTGGCAGACACAGTTGAATGTTACAAATGTTATCTCACTGAATGAATTTGTAGAACAGGGTGGAGAACCTGTGATGGATGCAAAAAACAATTCGCATTTTATTCAGCCTGAGGAGTCTGTTCAGGAAGAAGAACTAAAAAAGGTTTTAATGGAATCGCTGGAGCTTTTGACAGAAAAAGAGAAAAAGGTTATTTTGTTATATTATTATGAGGATCTGACGTTAAAAGAAATCAGCAGCATACTGGAAGTTTCGGAATCAAGGGTTTCACAGCTTCATACAAAAGCGTTGTTAAAAATGCGCAAAAAGATGGGAAACTATATGGGAATACTGATTGACTGACAGTAAGTCCGGAGGTGATATGTTATGTCGATAAGACCAGTTGATTTGAGCGGTATGATACAACGAACGCAGGATATTGGCAATATTAAGCATGCGGAGGATAGCAGACCGGTTGCAGATCAGTATAACATTGAAGTAAGGCAGGAAAAACAGGAATCTGATTTATCACACAAAGTACAGGATCCGGAACAGAAGGACAATCAGGAATTCCGATACGATGCCGGGAAAAAGGGAATAACAGCTATAGCGGTAATGGAAAAAAGAAAAAAAGCATGGCCAGCCGGATGAGGATGAAGGAAGTGTTCATATTAAGGAACGCAGGACCAGCTTTGATGTCAAAATATAATGAAAGGCATAACGGTTGATATGACTGGAATAGTATTTTTTTGCTTCTGACGGGGGTTGTTTTTATGGTTGGAAGCTTTTTTATCACGGAACGTTTATCTCCTTCCGAATTAAATAAGATTACAGAATTAAGTAAAGATGAACTGGGCAGGATCATTGATGGTGCTTTAGCAGATGCTAAGAGCAAGGTAGAAGAGTCAATTGAGGCACAGATTGATGCTTCTTCAGAACAGGTGGAGAGGGCATTGGAAAAAGAAACAAATGAAAAAATCATGGCCATCAGCGAATATTCTGACACGGTTATGGAAAATATGAATAAGACGCATAATGAGATTATGTTTCTTTATAATATGCTGAATGACAAACACACAGAACTGACAGGTCTTGCTACGGATTTACAGAAGATTGCAGCAAATGTCAAGAGCATACAGGAAGGAATGGCAAAGAAAAAAGCAGCGGAGCCAGCACCTGTGCCAAAGCCGGAGCCGGCAGCAAAAAAAGTGGAGACAAAAGAGCAGGAAGTCCCGGTCTTAAAAAAGGAAGAAGAACCTGAAACGGAGGAAAACCATACAGGCAGGATCCTCGAAATGCGTAAAAAGGGAATGCAGAGTGTTGAGATTGCAAAGGCACTTGGGGTAGGACTCGGAGAGGTAAATCTTGTACTTGGACTTTATAAAGGGGATACAGATTCGTGAAACTAAAATATTATTTAAGAGGACTTGGCATAGGTATTATTGTCACAACGATCATTCTGGTAAGTTGTTTTTCGATGCAGAAGCCTAAAATGACGGATGAACAGATTATAGAAAAGGCTGCACAGCTTGGTATGATTATGCCGGAACAGAATAGTGCGGTAATTGCAGAAACAGAAACCACGGAACCGGAAGAGACGGAGCAAAAAAACGAACAGCAGATAGCTGCTGAGAAATTACAGCAGGAGACAGAAACACAGATGGAAGTGCCGAAGGAACCGGAAACAGAAACTCCGCAGGAGTCTGTGGTATCGGATACTGAAAATGCAGAAAACGCGGAACAGACACAGCAGGAACCGTTTACATTGGTTGTAAACCGTGGGGATGTGTGCAGAACAATGTGCGAAAATCTTGCAGCCAATGGTGTGATCGATGATTCGGAAGGACTGCGAAAATATTTAAGTGAGGTTGGTTATGCTTCCTTTATCAGTGCTGGAACCTACCAGATTCCATATCATGCATCTTATGAAGAAATTACAAATATTTTAAAAGCCGGTCCAATGGAACAACAGCAGCAATAAAACAGAGTAAATGAGAAAAATACGCCCTAATCAGAAAAAAGTACTTGATTCTGGTTGGGGCGTGTGTTATAATTTGCAAGGTTATGACGGAATAAAAGAATATTCCGAGTAAACACATGTGTGGACCGACAGGCTGGTGCCAGATGGTCGCCTGAAAGAATGAAACACATGGAAGCAACTTATAAAAAGCCGGACGCACAGCTTTTTATAACAACAAAAACCAGGAGGTAGAAACATGAGCGTTATTTCAATGAAACAGTTATTAGAGGCAGGTGTTCACTTTGGACATCAGACAAGAAGATGGAACCCTAAAATGGCTCCATACATCTACACAGAGAGAAACGGAATCTATATCATCGACTTACAGAAATCCGTTGGTAAAGTAGATGAGGCTTACAAAGCAGTATCTGATATCGCAGCAGCAGGTGGCACAATCCTTTTCGTAGGAACAAAGAAGCAGGCTCAGGATGCAATCAAAACTGAGGCAGAGCGTTGTGGAATGTTCTATGTAAATGAGAGATGGTTAGGTGGTATGCTGACCAACTTCAGAACTATCCAGAGCCGTATCGCAAGATTAAAAGAGATCGAGACAATGGCAACAGATGGTACTTTCGAAGTATTACCGAAAAAAGAAGTTATCGCACTGAAAAAAGAGTGGGAAAAATTAGAGAAAAACCTTGGTGGTATCAAAGAGATGAAGAAGATTCCGGATGCAATCTTCGTAGTAGATCCTAAGAAAGAAAGAATCTGTATCCAGGAAGCTCATACTTTAGGAATCAAATTAATCGGTATCGCTGATACAAACTGTGATCCGGAAGAGTTAGATTATGTGATCCCAGGTAATGATGATGCTATCAGAGCCGTTAAATTAATCGTATCTAAGATGGCAGATGCTGTTATTGAGGCAAATCAGGGTGCAGAGATGACTGCAGAAGAAGCAGAGTCTGCAGCAGCTGATGAGGCAGTAGAGGAAGCATAAGATTTGTCATTTGTGACAAAACAAAAGGGACGCAGGTTAACGTCCCTTTTATATCATAAAATATAATTTTGGAGGATTGAAAAATGGCTATTACAGCAGCTATGGTAAAAGAACTGCGTGAGATGACCGGCGCAGGTATGATGGATTGTAAAAAAGCATTAAACGAGACCAATGGAAACATGGACGAGGCTGTTGAGTTCTTAAGAAAGAACGGACAGGCTAAAGCTGAGAAGAAAGCAAGCAGAATCGCAGCAGAAGGTCTTTGCACCGTTGTTGTAAAAGATGATACGACAGCAGCAGTTGTAGAGGTTAACTCTGAGACTGACTTCGTTGCTAAGAATGAGACATTCCAGAGCTTCGTAAAAGCAGTAGCAGCACAGGCTGTAAACTCTGATGCAAAAGATATGGATGCATTTATGGCTGAGGCATGGAACGAGGATGCTTCTAAGACTGTTAATGATGCATTAGTAGAGAAAGTAGCTGTAATCGGAGAGAACTTAAAGATCCGTAGATTTGAAAAAGTTGTTGCAGAGCATGGCTGTGTCGTTTCTTATGTACATGGCGGCGGAAGAATCGGTGTTATCGTAGATGCTGATACAGATGTTGTCAATGACGCTGTAAAAGAAGCTATGGTTAATATCGCAATGCAGATCGCAGCTTTAAATCCAAAATACGTTTCCAGAGACGAAGTAAGCGCTGATTACATCGCACATGAGAAAGAGATCCTTTTAGCTCAGATCATGAACGATCCGAAAGAGTCCCAGAAACCGGAGAAAGTGATCAACGGTATGATCGAAGGACGTATCAGCAAAGAGTTAAAAGAAGTATGCTTAGTAGATCAGGTATACGTAAAAGCTGAGGATGGAAAACAGACAGTTGCTAAATACCTTGATGAGGTTTCTAAAGCAGTTGGATGTACTGTAAAAGTTAAGAGATTTGTTCGTTTCGAGACAGGTGAAGGTCTTGAGAAGAAACAGGAAGACTTTGCAGCAGAAGTTGCAGCTCAGATGAACGCTTAATTTGGTTTTGTATTAAGTTTCTGAAAAGATTGATAACCCTTATAAATGGTGGTGACATCGTTTATAAGGGTTATTTTATGCTTCGATGTAAAAACATCTGTTTATGACAGGAAATCATCTAAACATTGATCTTCCGCTGAAAAGTTCCCGGTGTCATCCCATATTTTTCTTTAAATTCCCGGTGAAAATAGGACAGATTGTTAAATCCACAGGAGAGTGAGACCTCAAGCGAGGATTGTGCACCCTGTTCGAAGAGTTCTGCTGCTTTCGCCAACCGGACATTCCGTACATATTCCATGGCAGATTCTCCCATATATTTTTTGAAAAACCGCATAAAATGATATTCACTGAAACAGCAGACAGATGCGAGATCTGCGACCGATAACGGGTCAGCATAATGCTGCTCGATAAATTCTAACACAGCTTTTAATTTACTGGTATGTTCATTGGAAAGCTGGGAAAATGCAGAATCCTCCTGGCAGAAAGGGAGCAGGAGAGCAATCAGTTCTAAAAGGAGTGATTTGATCCTTAGCTCGTAGCCGATGGGTTTGGCGTGATAAAGCTGACTGATTTTATGGAATATTGACAGGGCATCCGCATAGACTGGATGTTCTTTTTTTATGATATAGGCGGGATGATTTTTGCATCGCAAGCGGTGTGAGATATTTTACTGCGCAGATGTCCGCATTTCCCATGCCAAGATAATTCATATGAAAGACAAATGTCTCGGAAGCCATTGCAGGATCGGTATTGGAATGGATGGAATGAAGAACCAGGGGAGGCACAAATATAAGATCTCCTGCATTGACAGGGCAGGGGCAAAGCTGTATCTGATAAGTGCAGTTTCCGTCTGTGATCATGGTAAATTCAGCCTCTTTATGCCAGTGTGCAGTGACTGCCGGATAAGTGGAGGAAAGATTTGTGATATAACGCTGCAATGGAAATAGCTGTTCGCCGTGTTTTGCTTTTTCTTTTTGGTCTAAAGATAAACTGATTGCCATAAAAACTCCATTCTGCCGGTGCAGATTTCGGTCTGTATATGCGAATCTGCTGCCAGCTTTTTTACTACCTGAAAATACACAATATATCCAAGCATGAGTTGCCCGACAAATGCTGGTTTGTGGGTGATATGAGTTTCCCTGTGTAGGGTGGTTCTGGGGGTTACGATTGGCAAATTGCATCAAGCCGGGACTGTTTTGTTTCGTTGTCCGAAAATAAGAAAGTCTAAGTATGCCTGATTCAGGTTGAGGCGGAGTGACGTGTGCGTCCTAAATGTGCCGTCCGGGCACATTAGGACTTGTGCTGCCGTCCGTGGCAGCACAACACTGTATTGTGAACAGGCATACAAAGACTTTCTAATTTTCTCCCAAAGTCACAAAACGAGTCCTGGCTTGATGCGATTTGCCAGCCACTAAGTTGTGAACCACCCTTCGCCGGAGAACTCATTTTACAACCTTGGGCGGTGCGTAAATTTTTAGTGTTTTTATGTCTGAATCTGTTAAAAAAATATTTCCAAATAACTATGTTTAATAGATTATTATTGGTTTGATAATACTGGAAAATTCGCACCTACGCCCCCAGATTTTGAGATGAACCGCCCACCCAAATGGTGTTCACAACCTGACGATTGGCATCTTGCACAAAGCCTGAGCTGATTTTGTGACTTTGGGAGAAAATTAGAAAATCTTAGTGTGTCTGTAGATACACAGTGATGTTCTGCCACGGATGGCAGAACAAGGCTTCACGAGCCACGGATGGCTCGTTGAACGCCGGTCACGTCACTCCGAGAAAATCTAACTCAGACACACTTAGACTT
>ENA-OQDE01000174-OQDE01000174.1-human-gut-metagenome-genome-assembly--contig:-NODE-174-length-41886-cov-4.038411_pt1 | contig 41886 bp, 44 predicted proteins | sample MGYA00242768_ERZ504595 | MGnify/ENA primary metagenome ERZ504595 (study PRJEB26092, sample SAMD00036307) | human gut metagenome | host: Homo sapiens | study: EMG produced TPA metagenomics assembly of... | reverse complement strand
AATGGAGTAACAGCTCGCCCTGATTAAATTCACACAGCGATGTGTGATTGAAAATACCATTGCTAAAGCTAAATAACTTTTACAAAAGCATATCCCCCGATCTCAGGCTTCTTTCTCCTGAAATCCGGGGATCTATTCATTTTCTCTATTTTCTTAACAGATTTCAGCTCCTGCCGGCATTGATTTTTCCGGTGTCATCAGTGCAAGGTTGCCTTCTGCATCTTCTGCGCATAACAGCATTCCTTCTGATAATACGCCTGCCAGTTTTGCAGGTTTCAGATTCACGAGAACCATGACTTTCTTTCCAACCATTTCTTCGGCTGTGTAATGACCTTTGATTCCGGATACGATCTGTTTTACCTGGCTTCCGATCTTCACCTGTGAGCAAAGGAGTTTTCTGGATTTTTTCACTTCTTCGCAGGCAATGATCTCTCCGACCTGGAACTGCATTTTTCCAAAATCGTCAAATGTGATCTCTGGTTTTGCTTCGATATCGATCACATCTTCCTCTTCTTTTTCTTCTTCAACCGGTGGATGCAGCTCTTCTACTTTTTTCAGAACTTCTTCCAGATCCAGTCTTGCGAAGAGGATTTCCGGTTTTTCTGTTACATGACCATTTCCAAGCTGTTCCAGAATCTTCTTGCTTGTAGAAGCATAAAGGATTCCAAAAGCTCTGCCCCGCGGGAAATGCTCTGAATGAGGTTCCAGAGAACTGTTTCCAGACGGTCTTTTTTGCTTCATCTTTTGCCAGTACCCATGGCATTGTCTCGTCAATATATTTGTTGCAGCGTTTGAAGAGATTGAAAATTTCTGTCATTGCATCTGCCACACGCAGCTCTTCCATCTTGTCTTCGACTGCTTTTGGTGTGCTTTCTGTCACTGCCTTCAGATCTGCATCAACCTCTTCTGCCACACCTTTATCTGTTACAGTTCCGCCGAAATATTTATTTGTCATGGAAACGGTTCTGTTGACCAGATTTCCAAGTGTATTTGCAAGATCCGAATTCATGCGCTCTACCATCAGTTCCCATGTGATCACTCCGTCATTTTCAAACGGCATCTCATGAAGAACAAAATAACGAACTGCATCTACTCCAAAGAAATCCACCAGTTCATCTGCATAAAGAACGTTTCCTTTGGATTTACTCATTTTTCCGTCACCCTGGAGCAGCCATGGATGTCCGAATACCTGTTTTGGAAGCGGAAGATCCAGTGCCATCAAAAAGATTGGCCAGTAAATTGTATGGAAGCGAATGATATCTTTTCCGATCAGATGCAGATCTGCCGGCCATAATTTGTGAAACTGCTCCGTGCTGTTTCCATCGCAGTCGTATCCGATTCCTGTGATATAGTTTGTAAGCGCATCCAGCCATACGTAAGTTACATGTTTTGGATCGAAGTCTACCGGGATTCCCCATTTGAATGATGTTCTGGAAACACACAGATCCTGCAGTCCCGGAAGCAGGAAGTTGTTCATCATCTCGTTTTTACGGGATACCGGCTGAATGAATTCCGGATGTGTATTGATATGCTCGATCAGTCTGTCTGCATATTTGCTCATTTTAAAGAAGTATGCTTCCTCTTTTGCCGGCTGTACTTCACGTCCGCAGTCTGGACATTTGCCGTCTACAAGCTGTGATTCTGTGAAGAAAGATTCACATGGAGTACAGTACATTCCTTCATAGTGACCTTTGTAAATATCTCCCTGATCGTACAGTTTTTTAAAGATCTTCTGTACCTGTTTTTCATGATCTTCGTCTGTTGTACGGATAAATTTGTCATAAGAAGTATCCATCAGATCCCAGATTTTCTTGATTTCTCCGGAAACATTGTCTACAAATTCTTTTGGTGTTACTCCCGCCTCTTCTGCTTTGAGCTCGATCTTCTGACCATGCTCATCCGTTCCTGTCTGGAAAATACATCGTATCCCTGACTTCTCTTGTATCTTGCGATCGCGTCAGCCAGAATAATCTCATAAGTGTTTCCAATATGCGGTTTGCCTGATGTGTAGGCAATCGCTGTTGTGATATAATATGGTTTCTTGTCTGCCATCTCTCTTCTCTCCTTCATAAAAAATCCCGTCTTCCTGCTGCCAAGAAGACGGGTGAATACCGTGTTACCACTTCTGATTTATCTCAGCCTCACGGCTGAAACCTCTGTGAGTGCTGCCAAAAACACTCTCTCGCTGTAAAGGGCGAACCCATCGCAGTTCACATCATGCTTGCTGCGCCGCTCGGGAGCCATGTTCGATCATCTTCCGTTCATCCCTCTCAGCATCGGATCCTTTCTCGGATCTTCCGGGAATTCTCTGTAAAATTTCGGATAACCTACTCTCTCCGTCTTTGCATTTTCCGTATGATTTTTCTACCAGATATGTGTATAAAATACACACTTTCTCGTTGAAAATCGTATCACAGCCGGAATGATAAGTCAAGATTGCACCTTTTAAAAATTTGTCTTATTACGATCCAGCGGCCACTTCGACCAGAAATTTTTTCTGCCGTAATGCCTCTTCGATCAGATCCAGTGTCTCTTCGGAATCTGCCTCGATCAGATGATAGTGATAATTGGAGGTAATATTTTTCAGAGGACTTGATTTTCCCCGCTTAATATCCTCTACAAATTCCATCACTTTTCGTCTGGATGTGATGTTAATCTCTGCCTCCATGTGACCGTACACCCTGTGATTGACCATCACGTTCACCACTTTTCCGCCCAGATCCACTACCGTACACAGCTCGTCTTCCAACTCTTCATCCGTGTGATTCACTTTGAAGATCCGGTTCACGGAATGTGGAGTATTCAGAAGATATCCCCTGTTTGTGGATATGATCTCATGTCCCGCTGCCCGGATCAGTGCGATATCCTGCACGATCACCTGCCGGCTGACATCAAATTCTTTTGCAAGCTGCGCCCCAGATACCGGAATACTGCTTTTTTTAATCTGATTTATGATTTGATCTCTGCGTTCAGAACCTGTCATAAATACTGTTCCTCTCTTTCTTTTTCTGCATCTTTATTCCACTGCATGCAGATTCTTTAAAGAAATATCCAGGATCGGAGCGGAGTGTGTCAACGCACCGCTGGAAATATAGTCAACTCCGATCTCTGTCAGACGCGCGATATTTTCTTTTGTCACATTTCCGGAGCACTCTGTCTGGGCTCTTCCGTCGATCAGCTCCACTGCTTTTTTCATATCCTCCGGTGACATATTATCCAGCATGATGATATCTGCGCCGGCTTCCACCGCTTCTTTTACCATGTCCAGATTTTCTACTTCTACTTCAATTTTTCTGACAAACGGCGCATACTCTTTTGCCATCTGCACCGCTTTTGTCACGCTTCCCGCTGCTCCGATGTGGTTATCTTTTAACAGCACACCGTCAGAAAGGTTGTAACGGTGGTTGTATCCGCCGCCTGCACGAACTGCATATTTCTCAAAAATACGCATATTCGGTGTTGTTTTTCTTGTATCGAGGAGTTTGATCTTGCTTCCTTCCAGAAGTTTTGCAACAGAATTGGTATAGGTCGCAATTCCGCTCATTCTCTGAAGATAGTTGAGCGCAACTCGTTCTCCGGAAAGAAGGACACGGATGTCTCCTTTGACTTTTCCCATCAACTGCCCGTTTTTCACTTCTTCTCCGTCTTTGCAGTATAACTCTGCTTTCGTGTCGGGATCCAGAAGGGTAAACACTCTCTCGAACACTTCCAGTCCGGCAATAATTCCATCCTGTTTGCAGATCAGGTCTACTTCACCTGCCACTGCCTCTTTCATCACTGAATTGGTTGTCACATCTTCACTGGAAATGTCTTCTTTAACGCTTCTAAGATCAGTGATCTGCCTGAAGCTTCATTGTAATCTGATTCATTCTGGTTTCTCCTTTATTTTTCATCTATTCTTTCATTTTATACAGCCTGTTCTTTTTCCAGGCACCATTGCTCTTTGATAAGATTTGCCGCTCTTTTTGCAAATACAAGACTCTCCAGAAGAGAGTTGCTTGCCAGACGGTTCGCTCCGTGCACACCGTTGCAGCTTGTCTCTCCCACTGCAAACAGCTGCGGCATGGACGTGTGGCTGTTCTTGTCTACCCAGATACCGCCCATAAAATAGTGCTGCGCCGGAACGACCGGAATGCACTCTTTTGTAACATCATAGCCTTCCTCCAGGCAATGCTCGTAAATATTCGGAAAATGACTCAATATCGTCTCTTTCTCGATCGGCGCCATGGACAGCCACACAAAATTCGTTCCATCCTTTTCCATCTGTTCCCGGATTGCCTTTGTCACCACGTCTCGCGGAAGCAGTTCATCTACGAAACGCTCCATGTTTTTATTATAGAGAAGTGCGCCTTCCCCACGGACGGATTCGGAGATCAGGAATCGTCTGCCCGGCTTTTCCGAATACAATGTAGTCGGATGGATCTGTACATAATCCAGATGCTCCAGACGAATGTGATGTTTTTTCGCTACTTCCAGTGCATCTCCTGTCAGATGAGGGAAATTTGTGGAATGCTGGTACAGCCCGCCGATTCCTCCGCTTGCCAGAATGGTATAATCTGCATAAATAGAGGACTCTTCACCACTTTTCGTCTTCACGGTGATTCCCGCACATTTTCCGTTTTCCTCAAGAATGTCTGTCATGGTCGTATATTCGTAAATTGTTACGTTATTCTTTTCTCTTACCCGCGCCAACAGCTTACTGGTGATCTCTTTTCCTGTCACATCTGCATGAAACAGAATTCTCGGTCTGGAGTGTGCCCCCTCTCTTGTGTAGGCAAACGCTTCTCCGTCCTTTTCAAATTCTACTCCATATCCTACCAGATCTTCAATGATTTTTCCAGAACTGCGGATCATAATATCGACAGATTCTTTCCGGTTTTCATAATGACCGGCTCTCATCGTATCTTCAAAATAACTGTCATAATCCTCTTCATCCCGGAGTACACAGATTCCGCCCTGTGCCAGAAATGAATCACTGCTCTCGGCATCTGATTTCGTGATCATGATGATTTCTTTGTCATCCGGAAGATTCAACGCCGAAAACAATCCCGCTACACCGGTTCCAACGATGACAACATCTGCTTTTTTCTTCATAATACTCTCTTTCCTTTCGGCAGGTCTCTTTTTTCAAAAAGACACTCTATTTTGCCAGCTCCAGCATTTTTTCCAATGGTTTTCTGGAGTCCGTTCTCAATGCTTCACTCAAATGCACTTCATTCTCTCCTGTTTTTAAGACGTGAAGGACTTTTTCTAATGTGATCAGCTTCATATCTGTGCAGACAGGCTCTGTCTCTGTAAAATAAAACTTCTTGCCCGGGTTGTCCTTTTCCAGTTTGTAGCGAACTCCATTTTCCGTACAGATAATAAATTCTTCGTTTTCGCTTTTTGCTGCATAATCAATGATCCCGGATGTACTTCCCACATAATCGGAAATCTCCAGCACTGCTTTCGGACATTCCGGATGGGACAATACTTCTGCATTCGGATGCTGTGCCTTTGCTTTTTTGATCTCTTCCACCTGCATCTTCTCATGGATCGGGCAATAGCCTTCGTTGTATACAAAGTTCTTCTCCGGTACCTGCTCTGCAATAAAATGTGCCAGGTTCTTGTCCGGAATAAAGAAAATATTCTTGTTCGGAAGTGCTTTTACGATCTTCACTGCATTTGCTGATGTAACACACACATCAGAATGTGTCTTCAATTCTGCAGTAGAATTGATGTAACACACCACTGCCAGATCTTCATATGTATCACGCATCTTCTGGATCGTATCTGCATCTGCATATGTGCATTGCACAGTCTGCATGCATATCCGGCATCAATACGGTTTTCTTCGGGTTCAGTACCTTCGCACTCTCTCCCATAAAAGAAACGCCACAGAATACGATGGTCTGCTCTTTCAATCCGACTGCAACCTTACTCAGATAAAAAGAATCTCCGATGTAGTCGGCAATGTCCTGAATCTCCGGCCTTACATAATAATGTGCAGAATGACTGCATTTTTTTCTTGCTTCAATTTCTGGATTTCTTCCACAATTGTCATCTTCTATTCCCTCACTTATCCTGAATTGTTAAATTTTTATCGTTAATTGCTGACCATTATAGCACAAGACTTTACATATGACAAGACAGTTGTAAAATTAAAAAAGAAGATACAATCCGATTTAACAGACTGTACCTTCCATATTTTATACACTTAATTTCTTTTCTGCCAGCACGCTGGATATGGCAAACAATCCAACACATACCACAATATAGAATCCGTATTCTGCGATTCCGATATAAAGTCCTTTGTGAATTCCTAGAACCTCGTATCTTGCAAACAGGTTATAAACATACTCCACAATTCCGTTGATCACGAAGAACAGGATCAAAGAAACAATCCCTGCAAATCTGGAATTGATCAATACCGTTCTGGATACAATAATTGCCAGAAATCCGGTTGCGATCACAGATGTCCATGCCAGGAAGAAAAACAGCAAGATTGCCAGAACGGTTATCCAGTCCAGGTTGCCCTGAAGCAGCCACTCAAATCCCATGCGGATTGCCTGCATAAGTTCTTTCCATGCTCCCTCTTTTGCGATCATCGTCATAACGCATGCGGTACCAGCCAGCACATATGCTGCTGAAATACAGAAAATCTGCAACGCTGCTGCGATATATTTTGCACCAAGGATCTTCCAGCTTGGCATCGGCACCATCCAGAGCATATGACTCTGCTTTGTTTTCAGGTCACGATTCAATATCAACAGACTTCAATTCCCATATAGAAGAAGACAAACATTCCAACAAAAATCTCCAGTCCCATACTGATTCCTACCATATTCCCATTGTCTGAAAAAATTCCTGCCGCAAATGCCAGTAAAAATACCAGAAGCAGCGCCAGTATGATGTTTCTGGATGTCTGCTGTTTTTTCAGCTCATATTTGATCAAACGTCCCATTTTGTTTCCTCTCTTTCTCTTTTCTCATTCTGCCTTTGTTCTTCCTACATGATCTCCAGATAAATATCTGCCACGGATTTTCCACTTTGCATCCGTTCTTCTTCCACTGACATCCGACGCACAACTTCTCCGTCTTTGATAAAGATTGCCTCATCGATAAAACTTTCGATCTCATCGATCATATGTGTGGAAATTACAAAGGTATTTTTTTCATTTGCTGACTCCAGGATCATCCCGAGAATCTCTTCTTTTGCTTTATAATCAATTCCATTGAACGGCTCATCCAGAAGATACAGCTCTGCTTTGCGGCTCAGTGTTGCGATCACCTTCAGCTTTGCTGTCATACCGGTGGACAGTTCTTTGACCTTCATCTTGCCTTCCAGGGACATCCTTCTTACCATCTCGTGAAATTTCTTCTCATCAAAATCCGGGAAGAAATCTTTATAGTACTGTCCGACTCCGTTCACATCCAGAAAACTGTAGAAAAACGGCTCTGTAGACATGTAGGCGATCTCTGCCTTATCTCCATAGAACCACGGATGTTCCTTGAACAAAATCTCTCCGGATGTAGGCTTTGTCAGACCGGAGATGATCTTCATCCATGTGGTCTTCCCACTTCCGTTCTCCCCTAGCAGACCATAGATCTTTCCGCCTTCCAGTTTCAGCGAAACTTCATTCAGCGCCTTTTTTGTGTAAAATGATTTGCTTAAATCACGACATTCTAAAATCATCTTCTCTCCTCCTTGTAGTCTGCAATTTTTGAGATAATATCATCTTTTTCAAATCCAAGATCCTGCATCTCATGTATAAAGCTGCTCAACAATTCTTCTGCCATTTCTTTTTTATCGTCTCGAACATCGTCTCTTTCTCCATCACAAATGTTCCAATCCCCCGCTTTGTATAACAATATCCATGTGTCTCCATCTCTCTGTAAATTCTTGCCGCAGTGTTCTGATTGATCTTATAAAGAACCGCCAGCTCTCTGTTGGATGGAAGCTTCTCTCCGGGAAGTATCTTTCCCTGGATCATCTTTTTCTTCAAGTCGTGAATGACCTGCAGATAGATCGGTATCTCTGCATTGTAATTCATCTTCTTCCTCCTTCCGCCTCGTGTATCAGTGCTATAGTTAGATAGTACACTAGGTTTTTGGTTTTGTCAAGAGGATAAAAAACAGCCGCATGATTTTTTCTCACACGACTGTTCCGCTTATCTTCTCAACACTGCCCACTTCTGCTCTCCGTCATCCTTCAAATCTACATCCGGAAAGCTTTTGATATACTGCTGAAACTGCGAATATCCATAATCTCTCACTTTAAAATTCCCGAACTTATTTCGAATCTTATTTCCGAGAGTTCCCAGAGATACTCCCTGACATCCCGCCTGTTTCAACTGGTACATAATATATTCTTCAATACGCTCCTGCTGACTTTTATCTTCATACAATGTCACGGATACTTTCGTTCCATCCTGTAACAGCTTCAGTTTTGGAAATGTTTCCAGAAACTTGGACAACAGACTGTATCCATATCTTCGCACATCGAAATCCGGGTACAGTTTGACCAGACGGCTTCCGACCTCTCCAAGTCCAGTCTCCTTATCGTTGTTTTGATTTTCTGTAATAATCTTCACGACCGCTTCTTCAATCTGACTCTTGGAGACTGCACCGGCAGACTCTTTTTTGGACTCTTTTCCTATAACTGCATGTGCCGCTGCTTTTTCCGGTTTTTCAAGCATGCTGTCTTCTAACAGCAATTCCAATACGGTAAAAATATCACAGGCTTTTCGAAACGGCGGCGGTGTCTTATCTTCTCCCATTCCAATCACCATTTTTCCGCTTTCCCGAAGTCTGCTTGCCAGCTTTGTAAAATCGCTGTCACTGGACACCAGACAGAATCCTTCCAGCTCGCTTGTGTACAGCATATCCATGGCATCGATAATCATTGCCGAATCGGTCGCATTTTTCCCATGAGTATAGCTGAACTGCTGGATCGGTGTGATTGAGTTCTGCAAAAGCACCTCTTTCCAGCTGGAATTGTAGGTGCTGGTCCAGTCCCCGTAAATCCTCTTGTACGTGACATTCCCATACTTGGATAACTCATCCAGTATCGGTTTGATATATTTTGCTGAAACATTGTCCGCATCGATCAGCAACGCGTATCTCTCTTCCATATTTGATAACCCTCTCCCTCTAAATTTTTCCATTCAAACACACCATTCTCACAGATCATGTAGCTGTGTTCTGAGTTTTCTTTTGGAATCGACACAGAACCCGGATTCATGTACATGACACTCTGATCTGCTTCCGTATGAATCTTTTCACATGCCGGTATATGTGTGTGTCCGTTCAGCAGAATATCCCCTGCTTTCAGCATCGGCAGCTTTCCCGGATTCCACACATGACCATGTGTTGCATAAATATTCTGTCCATCCAGATTCAAAAAACAATAGTCCGCCAGAATCGGAAATTCCAGAACCATCTGATCCACTTCTGTGTCACAATTTCCTCTGACACATAAGAGCTCCTGTTTTCTTTCATTCAACATGGCAATGACTTCTTTCGGCGCATACTCTTTCGGAAGATCATTGCGGGGGCCGTGATATAAAATATCCCCCAATAAAAGGAGCTTGTCTGCTTTTTCTCTGTCGTAAGCTTCCAGCATTTTTCTGCAGTAATATGCAGAACCGTGAATATCTGATGCGATCATTAATTTCATATGTGATTCCCTCTTTTCTCTATTAAAAAACACTCTTGTTCAATTCCTTTTCCTGTTTCTATCAGCCTTTTGATCAGCTCTTGCAGCTTTGGATTTTCATCCTGAACACGCTTTAGTTTTTCCAGTGTTTCCGGATCTATCACTTCTGTAAATTCCTGATATGCTTCATATGTCTCAACATCCATCTGAAGCGGCTCTAACTCCGGAAAGATTGTTTTGCGTATATACTGAAAAATTTTGATTCCACCGTAATCCAGATCTCCGCTGTGAAAATATTGCACTTCACAGGATGTCTGATTTTTTAACACTTGATGCAGCTGCTTTAAAAATCTACATTCTTTTGGAGAAAAATATCCATGACTAAATAAGTATAGAATACCATCCTTATACGGTGCAGAGATATAATTGGCTTTATTCTCAAATATCACGATCTTCTGAATATTCTGTACTTCTTTTATCTCGGCATGCTCCAGTGTCTGACTGTTTAATGTAGTACCGAACCGATAACACTCTGTATTAATCTCCTGAGTGCTTCCATTTTCTTCTTTCAGACAAAAATGCAGTTTCCCTTTTAAAGACAGTTCTTGTGCATATTCTTCGATCCACAGCTGCTGAAGCACTGTCGTGTCATCCATTTCTTTTTCTACATCCGGACAGAATTTTTTCGCAGTACTGATGACATGACTTTGCATCTCTTGTTCAAATGTTTTTGTATTTCCCAAATATTTTTTACTGAAAATCCTTTTAAAAACAGATTCTGTAAGCTGATCCAGACCTTCAAAGCACGGGGCATATTTTTTCTCATCCGCTAATAATTCCAGAAGATCTTTTTTTCGTTTATTTTCCGATCGTTCCAGCAAATCCTGGTAATATGCACGAATCCACAATTTTTTTACTTGTGCCAGCTGGTTTCTTAAAAATTCTTGATATAACCGGATTTTCTCCTGTTTTGGCAGAAATTCTGCATCCACTTCCTGCTGATATAATGCATAAAATTTTTCTTTGTCTTCTATCTGTAGCGTATTCTTTCAATATCACTTCCCCGATATCCATCTGCCCATTTAATTTGGATCAGATTTTTGTGCTGCAATTGCTCTGCCTCCTGCAGCACATCTGATTTTAAATGTTTTTTATCATAAAGCTCCCCATGTTCATTGGCCAGACTTTTTCCACCTCGGCTTTCTGCCCGCCAGCTTTCTGTCCCGGATTCAATCTGTTTTACGATATTTCCCAATATCCACGTCATCATTCTTCCCCTTGCAGCTGTTCAAACTCCATTCGTTCAAATTCCTGTATTGAAATATGCTTTTTATTCGGATTTGCATACACAAATGTCTTGTCTACATTTTCCAGATAGTTCTGAATCTTATCATTTGTTGCACTGATAATCGCCTGAAATCCCAGTCCCCGGATCAGAGAAATACAACTTGCTACTTCTCTGCATCCATTTTGGAAAATGCCTCATCCAGGACAACCAGACGCAGGGTTGGCGGACGCTTGATCTTCGGAGACAGATTGATTCTGTAAATCTGTGCAAAGCTTGCCAGAAGCGCGATATAAAGCGGGTTCTGACCTTCTCCACCGGAATTTTTCTTGATCATCTTGCTCAGACCGATCCGCATATCCTTTTCTCCCTGCACGATCTGCTGCATATCAAAGGAAAGATACGTGCGATAATCTGCATATTTATCCATATTTTTTCTGGCTTCCTCCAGCTCTTCCCTGGTGGCATTCTCCGGCGGAATGAAAATCTCGATCAGCTCATTCATCAGATCTCCGTATTCTTCCTCATGCTCCATGGTAAACAGGTTCATCTGATTTTCCATGTGGTCACTCAACTGAGACGGATTGATATCCAATGCGTCATCCATAAACATCCGATAGAATCGTCCGTCCGGACCTTTGTTTTTCGTAATGACAAACTGATACTTGTCCTTTCCGAAATCCAGACGGCTGATGATCCGGTTCAATTCATCTTTTTTCTGATATGCCTCTTTGATTGCATAACGAATCTTGGATACAAAATCAACTTTAAAGTGTTCCACTGCTGCTCTCGCCTGTTCCTGTGCTTCTTCCCTGTATTTTTCCAGGTTATCGCACTCAAGATTTGAAAGCTGCTTTTCGTACACGTCATTGTCACGGATCGTTGCAGAATAGGTTCTGTTCGGATATTTTCGAAGATATGCACTCCTTGCTTCTACCAGTTTTTCATATGCTTTTTCTTGCGCATCTTCCAAAGGCTGTTTTTTCTTGATACGTTCCCGCATCAGGTACTCATAATTGCGGCTCTGTCTGCCCTCCAGATACTCCTGAAATTCCGGCTCATATTTTTCTCTGTCCTGCTGCCGGAATTCATTTTCTTTCTGCACTAACTGTTCATTAAAATCTACCTGCATGTTCTGGAATCGTTTTCCGTTTTCCTGATGATTCCAGATGGTTTTCTGAACTGCCTCAATCTCTGCTTTCTTTGCTTCCTGCTTCTGCTGGATTTCCTGTTTCTGCTGCTCCCACACCAGAACGGATTCCTCTCGCAGCTTCTGCATTGTATCCAGAAGTCTGGCCTTTTCTGCCTCCTTTGCCGGAATTTTCTGCAGATCAGACAGCCATTGTCTGTAATCCTCCAGAGGCTGTGTCAGTCCTTCCAGCTGAGAGATCCTGCGGATTTCTTCCAGCATTTCCTGCAGTGGAATCCGTTCCTCCTGAAGACTCTCACATTTTTCTTCCAGACGGCGGATTCTCTGACGCATACTGGTCTCTCCGATATATGCCCTTCTCGTATAATTTTCCGGATTGATATGCTGCAGACGGAAACTGTGTACAGCACACAGTCTGCAGTGATTCCGATCCGGTTCTGACGAAGCTCTTCGATACTTTCACATTTGATGACATTTCCGAGGAAGAAATTGATGTATGCCTGCACATACGGCTCTTTTGCGATCAGTTCCTGTGCCAGGGCTCCTTCTTTTACTTCCCATTCTGTCTCCTGTACTTTTTCTGTATCCAGAACTGCTGCCCGGAAAAATTTCTTCTTATCCATGTCCTGATAGATTTCCATGGCAGTTTTCGCGTACTTTGGTTCCACGACCAGAAGCAGCTTGTTGTTTCCGAGATATCCTTCGATGGCATTGTGCCAGCGTTCGTCCCGCACATCCAGAAGATCTGCCAGAATCTGCACATTGACAAACTTGCCGCACTTCTCATGCAGCCGGTTTCTCAACTCATATCTCGCTTCTTCCAGTTCTTTTGGATAGGCTTTTCTTCCCTGTTTCAGCTCTTTTAATTCTTCCCGTGCCGCTTTTTCTTCTTTTTTGACTGCGCGAAGTCTGGCATCCGTCTCCTGACGCTCTTCTTCCAGTTCTTCCCGGATCTGTGTCAGACTTATCTGCAGCCGTTCCAGCTCACCTTCCGTGATCTTTCCAGAAACAAACCGGTCAATATCCACAAGGTCTGATTCGGCGTCACATCTTTTTCTTTCCACTCTTTGAGACCATCTGCAGTCTTTTTCCATCTTGCCTTACTGTTCTGCAGCCGTTCCAGGGCTTCGTTCAGACTCTCCAGATCTTTTTCCATGGCTGCATAACCACTGTCCGCAATCTTCAAAATTATTGCTTCGTATTCTTTCTGAAGTTCTGCCTGCTCTTTCTCCAGATTGACTCTTTTCGCTTCCTGTCCTGCAATCTCTGTCTGTGTCTCTTTCATCCGGTCATTCAGTTCCTGGATCTTACTCTGCAGATGCAGGATTTCCAGCCTGGAAATCTGATAGGTACAGGACGCCGTCTCTTCCTGTTTTTCTTCATACTGCCGATAGGAACCCCGGATCTCCTGAAGATACCCGATTTCTTCCATGGTCTCTTCGATTTTCCCGCGCATTCTTCCATACTGCATCACACTTTCCTGCAGCTCTTCAATGTGCATATCCTGCTCCATACAGATATATTCTTTCACGAAATCTTCCAGTTTGATATTCATACGGAACGGAATGGCTCGCTTGAACAAACGAGGAAATTTTTCGATATCCAGACCACCCAGATAAATGTCATACATCTGTCTGCGGAATCTCTCATTGCTCGGACCACAATAATACTCTTCCTTTGAAAATGTCCGCTGCAGATATTCTTTGACTTCAAATGTCGTCAGGCAGCGCTTATCCGCCCGGTACTGATTTTCCAGAAGCCCGCTTTTATGCCAGAAAAACAGGCGATTGATCTCATTTGTGGCTGTCTCAACATCAAATACCACTCCCACACACTGCTTTTCTTTCGTATCTGTCTGCTCCAGCTCCAGAACGATCGTACTGGAGAAATTCTGGTTTCTCAAATACTGGGATTCGTTATTTTCCCCGATGTTCACCATTCCCCTTAAATATTCGATCAGAGAACGGTCAGAGTCGTCTGCTGCCGCCTTATTAAAAAATCCTCTTCCGTCTGTGTTCGCGTACAGTACGATCTGCATGGCGTCGATCACTGTAGACTTTCCACTTCCGGAATGTCCGGTAAAGAAATTGATTCCCTGATTAAGAGTAAGTACTTTTCTGTCTATGTAATGCCAGTTATTCAGGCAGATTTTCGAGAGCGCTTTGAACGCCTGTTTTGTCTCCACTGTCTTCCTCCTCGCTGAACGTCTCTAATAGTTCTCTGATATCATCTCCAAGCAGCACTGTATTGATGCACGGATAAATAACAAGTCTGCTGTTCTCATCCAGCTCCTCCATCACATCCACAGGTTCCACAATCTGATATTTTTTCAAAAATGCAACAGTCCTCCGCATCTCTGTCGGGGACGGCAGGCCGCTTAACACATGGAATTCTCCCGCTTTTCCGTTCACTGCTCCAAGAGTGGTCACGATATGGCTGCTGGATGACACTGCTGCCATCTGCTCATCATAGATCAGCTTTAACACCAGAATATAGATTGTGGCAAGTCTGGAGAGCTTTTCTCCCCATAGTGTCTCTCCCTGGATGTACATGACGCCATATGCAGATTTTCCTGCAGTGTGATTCCGGCAACTGCAAAATATTTCTCCAGAAATTCCCTGTGCTTGCTGCATACACGGTACTCCCTGACCGGAACCATCCGCCCGGTCCGTTTTTCAAATTTTCGTTCCAGAAGAAAGGTCTGACGATATAATGTCTGGATCACATGTTTGATATCGTCCTGCTCTTCTTCCGAAAGCTGTTCGTAATATTCGATCATTGCGGTCTCCTTCGCACAAATTTTAATGCCGGATATTGATACTGTCCACTTTGGATGACTGTCTCCTCCTCATTCAATACCCGATATTTACTGTTCTTTCTGGTACTGTAGTCATATGCCAGGATCAGTTTTTCAAATGCTGTCTCTTCTGTAATATGAAGTGTTCCGGCGTCCATCACTTCGTTTTCCATATGCTCTTCGATAAAATCCTCAATCTCCTGTCTGCTGTAGCGCATCTGGATCCGGTTTAACTTCAGCACATCCTCCCGGTTCAGATCTTCATATTCTTCATCCTGTCCCATCTGGCTGATAAAGTCTGTCCTCTGTTTTCTTCTCTTATACAATGATTTTTCGGAAATCATCTCAAACAGAGACAGGTTCATCCGTTTTCCCGCTTCTGTAAGCAGCTTCTCCGGTTCTTCCTGCGCAGATATTTTATTCAGAAGCTGCACCACCAGCCCTTTGGTATCAGTCTCTCCGCTTAACAGATAATTCATCCGGCTCACGGTTGCCCGCACATATTTGGAATGCTCTCTGTCCATATTGGAGATCCTGTGTTCAATGTCATCAAATCCCCGTTCGATCAGATCCAGCAGATCTAACACATCCTCTTTCGTATCTCCTGCTGCTTTTGCTTTCTGCCGGATGCTTTCAATCCATTCTTCATTTTCCCGCATATCCCGGAGACATTTTTTGATGTCCATCTTGTAGATATAAAAATTGTCTGAGGTCTTTAAGATATGATACTTTTTCTTGACAATCTCTTCCACATACCCGTCCAGATGCTCCCGCAAAAGTTCTCCGTAAGACTCCTGATCCAAAAGCCTCTCGAAAAACTTGTCCATATTATGAAGCATATCCTGCAGCGCTTTGTTCAGCTTTCTTGTATTGATCAGGGCCGTCCTGAGCATATTCAGATTTACTCTGGAATTATTCTGAAAGGAAAACAGCGTAGCATATACATTCTGAATATATAATTCTGTTTCTTCCAGCTCTTCGGACGTGAGTCGCTCAAATGCCTCAATAAAAACCGCCGCATAATCCGGTATCACAATATTTGTGGTCATCGTACTGTAATCTTCGATCTTCTTCAGCCATCCGGTCTTTAAAAGCCACCGTAAAATGCGGGATGCTGTCGTCTCCAACATGTCAAAGTCCGTCTCGTTCTCCTCCCGTTGAAGCAAAACCTGTTTCTGTGCATTCATATCACTCAATACCTGCACACAGATTTCTTTCGTCAGAAAATAATTACTGTACTGATATTCCTCATTGATCACCAACAGCGACTCCATGTAAATCTCCCGGTTTACCGAACGGAACAAACTCCAGAATGTGTCCGGGATCTCGTATCGTAACTGCATAATTTTCTCCGTATCTCGTTGATTTGTGTCTGTCATATTATAACACGAAGTCGGTTTCAGGTACAAATAGTTCTGTAACACAATATGCCCCCTCCCGGGAGAACAGTCTTGTTATTTTAACTGCCTTCCCGAAAGGAGCATATCTGATGAAAGGATATCCCTTCTATATGTTTACTTTTTCACTTTTAGTGTGCTTTAAATTCATCCGGCACCTGATCGATCGTCTGCCATTTCTGCATTGCGTTTTCTACGCTCATTCCTTTGCTGATCGCATCCTTACGCACTGCATTGATCGCCTGAATTTCTTTCATTCTTGCACCGGTCAGTTTATATCCGCGCATTGCGATCAGTGTTGCGATCCATGCAAGCATTGGAACAACACAGAATAAAATGATTACAATCGTATGCATTCCCTCTGAATAAGGGGTTGTTCCATCCGGAAGTGTTGACAGTCCGATGATTGTCACCGCAATTCCTACTACTGTAGATCCCAGAGAGCTTACCAGCTTATCCACAAGTGAGAATAAGGTTCCGATAATTCCCGGAATATAGCGTCCGGAACGGAATGTTTCGTAATCTGAACAGTCTGCAACCATTGGAATCGGCATATCTGCTGTTGCATAGTATGCTCCGTATCCGATTCCGAAGAAAAGGATAAACAGAATCGTATAGAGATTCAGGTTTGTCAGACTCAGATTCATCGCTGCAACTTCCGGTTTCCACAACAGAAGCAATGCTAAAACACCGATGTACATAACAAGTGCAACGCTGATATAGAGCATTAAAGATGCCTTCTGTCCTTTCTTCTGTGAAGTACGTACTGTCAACAGGAAGAATGGAACGGAAAATACATATCCGACGATCATCATCGGAAGATACAGACCTTTGTAATCTCCCATCATCGCTCCGTAAAGCATCGCCAGAACCGTCATATTCGTTGCGATCGAGAATGCAAGCTTACATCCTGCACCAGCGATCATCAGTCTCTGTAATTCTTTGTTTGCTTTTAAAATAGCTACATATTCTTTTATTTTAACTTTTTCTTTTCCGCCTTCTCCACCAAGTCCAAAGAATTCCGGACGGTCTTTTTCTGCAATACCGATAACAGCCAGTGCAGTCATGATCGCTGATACGATCATCGCCAGAGGAATCATGATATTAAAGAATTCTTCTGTTCTGTAATTTCCTCCGGTTACGATCGGCGCAAGAAACTGTACAAGCCCCATACCGATCAGGCTGGCAATCGTATTAAAGATTGTAAACAGAGGTCTCTGTTTCGGGTCATTTGTCAGACATGTCTGTCCTGAACGTGTAACCGATGTCTGGAATGTATATCCAACCATATTCAGTGCGTAGAACAAAATAAAGCATAAATAACGCAGCCACATCATATCCTCAGAAATGATACGGGTTCCAAAATACAGTAAAATTGAGGATACGATCATAATCAGATTTCCGATTACCATAAACGGTCTGAATTTTCCCCATTTGGTAGAAGTTCTGTCCATGATTGCTCCGATGATCGGGTCAATGAACGCATCTCCTGCACGCATCAATGTTACCATTGTAGTTGCAAATGCCAGCAATAAGCCAAGAACTCCGTTTGCATAATATGCAATAAAGTTCATTGTCAAAATATAATAGACATTTGTCGCCCCATTATTCATAGGGAAAAGAACAAGCTGATACATCTTTGCCCTGTTCAGAGCATTGACAGATGTTGCCTGAGTAGATTCCTGTTTCATATTATTCTCCATTCTCCCGCCCGGATGCGGCGGTCTGTCTCTTTGCCTAAAACAGCACCTCTGCTTTGTAAAAAGCAGAGGGCCATCCGATTTACTCGTTTCTTATTTCAATTTCTTCTGCAAGATTTGCAGTTGCTTTTTTCTTATACCCAGTTCTGGCTCTTTCCTTTGCTCTTTTTGAGCTTGTAATCCGGATTTGGCTGGCTGACACGGCGAATTGTGCTCGTATCTTTTGCCTGACCGGACACAGCTTCCAGACGAACTTCTCCGTTTAACGAACCCGGAATTCAAAGACTTTATTGCCTGTCTTTTCTTCCAGCAGCTTGCCGTTTGCATATAATGCAACTTTTGTCTGGTTCGAATAAACCTTAACTGTAGTGACTGCTTCCGTTCTGTCTACGTAGCGGCTTCCGCAAAGATGTACAAAAGGCTCTTTGCTCCAGTACGCTTTGTAAATGTAGAAGCTGTCTTTTTTTTACTTTCCGGTCGAATGTCATAAGTCCCTTATGATTCATTCCCGGCTCTCCACCCTGATCTCTCGCATCTGCCGCAAAATCGAACATGTTCCATACGTGGGTACTCCACATATACGGATAACGCTCAAAACATTTCAGCATAAATTCATGGTAGAGACTCTGATATTCTTCTGTATGGTCTCCTCTTCTTGGACGTGAGGAATGTAAATTCGGCATTCCTTCACAGCCATACTCAGAATATCCCAAACACCTGTTAGGGTACACGCGGTGGAAAAAGCTGATCCACCAGTCATTTAAAAACAACCCTGGAACATACCATCCCAAATACAAGTTCCAGCTTACTAAGTCAGACAGATGTGCTACCTTGTTGAAAGGACCGCACACTGCATAGCAGGCCAGTGTTGTAGGACGTGTGGAATCCATTTTGTGACACAGATCATTGAGTTCACGGTGATTATCCAGCATATCCTTATTATCCTTTGTGGAAATCGTGATCTCATTGGATATTCCCCATGTAACGATACTTGGATGATTGTAATTCTGTACAATCAGCTCTTTCATCTGGCTAATGGTATTTTCCCGTCCGTTTGGCATATGTTCTGAGATGTATGGAATCTCCGCCCAGACAATCATTCCGTACTGATCACACAGATCATAGAAATACTGATCATGCTGATAATGCGCGAGACGAACTGTATTCGCCCCGATCTCACGGATAAATTCCATATCTTCTCTGTGGTGTTCTTTTGTTAATGCATTTCCGATTCCCTTCCGATCCTGGTGTCTGGATACTCCATGCAGAGGATAGGAGCGTCCGTTCAGGAAAAATCCTTTTTTCGGATCCACGCTGAATGTACGGACACCAAATGGAATGCGAACGTCGTCTTTGACTTCTCCGTCTTTCATCAACTCTACTACTGCTGTATATAAATATGGATCTTCTACTCCATCCCAAAGATGTACATCCGGTATCGTAACCGTCACATCTTTTCCTTCACCTTTTGCTACAGGATTTCCCTGTGCATCAATCAAAGTTACTGCTACTTTGGCATTTTCTGCCTTATGGAAACTCTCTACATGAACCTTTCCATCTTTTCCTTCTACTGTCGGCGTTACCATTACACCGTCTCCGCCGTAGTAGTCCATCTCAAAATGTTCATTTGATACAATACGAAGAAGAACATCTCTGTAAATTCCACCATAAAATGTGAAATCTGCTTTTTGAGGATATACTCTGTCGTTGACACTGTTATCCACTGCTACTTCTAACTTGTTTTCTTTTGTTAAAAACTCTGTCACATCTGCACGGAATGTGGAATATCCGCCGTCATGACTCATCACCTTCTGACCGTTTAACTCCACCTCGGCAGAGGAATTTACTCCCTGAAACTCCAGATATACTCTCTGGGTCTTGCTGTCAAAATCCGGGGCTGCAAATGTAGTGCTGTAGTGACAGGTTCCTCGATAATAGTCATTTCCTCCATCCTGTCCGTCCACTGCATTCCAGGTATGCGGTAAATCCACTTTGACCGCTTTTCCGTCACGCCCTGTGAACACCCAGCCTTTCTTCAGTTCAATTTCTCTTCTCATTTTACTGGTTCGCATAGTAATTACTCCATGTTTTTTGTTATTTCTTACACTTCTCAATTTATTTCGAAATGATTATATCTGCAATAATTTGCAAATACAACCGTTTTTGTTCAGGTGGTATTTCTTATGGAGTAAGTGGGTAAATTTTTTACAAAAAAGAGCCTGGCTCACTGACCAGACCCTTTGTGTCTCTTCTACTTTTTGTTGGAATCTCTTTCAAGAGGAAGCATAACGTTGAAATAAAAACATCCATTTTTTACCTCTGTTGTCAAATGTCCCTCATATTTTTGAATGGTATGGAGCATGCTCTTCATTCCATATCCGTGATATCCGTTCTTCGCCTTTGTCGTAAGCGGAAGTCCATCCTCAAACTTCACTTCTCCGCACATCGGATTGACTATCTGCAGCATCAGAAAGCTTTGTCTTTCGTACAGCATGATATCAATCACTCTTTTTTCTTTGCTTTCCAGCTTTCTCACCGCTTCAATTGCGTTATCCAGAGCATTTCCAAACAATGTATACAAATCTACCGGATTCATAAAAGCCAGCAGAGATCCATCTGCCACACAGTTGATATGAATCCCGCTATTTTCACAGATCAGACTTTTTTCTGTCAAAATGGTATCCAGAATTTCATTTCCTGTTCTCACAATAGCACTGTAGATCTGCACGGATTTTTCAATTTTTTCGAGATATGTTTCCCTCTCTTTTTCATCTTTGACAGCACGTATCGCCTGTACCTGATGCTTCAGATCATGACATTTGTGATTGATCAGCTCTATCGTCTCTTTGGACAGCTGATACTGCCCTTTTTGTTGATGCCAGAGAAGCTGAATGGTTTCCAGCTCTTTTCTCATACTGCTCTTTTTAAACAATGCACTTTGCAGATACAATAAGGTGATACAATAAAACTGCAACACAATGTTGAATAAAGCAGCCCCCGGATCGACCTTTGCGTAAATAAACAAATTTTCTGACATAATACAAAACACCCATGCAGAAACCATCTGTCTCGGGCCAATCTGATATTGCCCCTTTTCCGGCATCCAGCGAGCCAGTGTCAGTCCTATGGCCACATTTACTGCCACCGAAAATAAAATTTTCAAAAGCCAGTTTCCCAAATCTCCCAGCAGTGGACTGCAAAGTACATAGCTGGTTTCCAGTACCAGCAAAAATGTCATCGTTCCCCATACACCACAATACCAGAGGCCAAATCCCTTGCCCTTCACACAATTGTAAAAAATCAGAACCGCACTAAAATACGTAATAAATAAAAGGGGAACCTGCCCCCAGTAGCTCCAGTCTGTAAGATTTTCTATCAAATAATATACTCCGGACAAAATTAAAACACATACTGCTCCCGATAGAATCAGTCTGACTTTAAAATGTGTCTTTCTTCTCAGCGGAAGCAGAAACACCAGACAGGATATCCATAAATTAATCCCATACCACAGGCTCTCCATTCCCAGCTTTAGATTTTCACTCATCGTTTCCCTCTTCCCTTTCCTGCATCAGCTCCCAGAAATCTACACTGCACTCAGAAATGCAGGTCTGTTTCTCCTGCTGATTTCCAGCTCATCTCCACCCACAACCGCAATGTTTTTTCTGATTTCGGAAACATACTTCAAATTCACCAGATAACACTGATTGCATTTTGCAAAATGCCAGTCTTCCAGCTCTTCCTGCACGTCCTTTAATGCTCCGCGAATCGTAAATACTCCTGCTTTCGTGTGATAGTGGAGCATCCGGTTCTGGATCTCTACATAATAGATCTCTCTGCTGTCCAGAAATTTCGCCCCATCCGGAAGATTCAGACAGATCCTTTTTCCTTCCCGGTTTTTCACTCTTCCCACAGCTCTTGTAAAACGCATGGAAAAGGTATAATAGTTGAGCGGTTTTAAAATGAAATCCAGCGCATCTACTTCGTAGCCCTTGATCGCATACTGCGCCATATTCGTGATAAAAACAATCACTACCTCCTTATCCAGTTCCCGTATCTTCTGAGCCGCCTCCATACCATTGAGATGAGGCATTTCGATATCCATCAGAAGAATGTCAAATTTGTGATAATTCTGAACCAGCTCTCTGCCGTCCGGAAATGCTGTAGTCTGAATCTGGAGATCATATTCCTTTGCATATCTGCCCACCATCTCCTGTATCAATCCACGATATTCAGTTTCATCTTCTACAACAGCTACACGCAGCATCCTCTGCCTCCTTTGCTATAAAATGTCATTTCCTGACTTGGTTTCTTATAAGAGTATTATTATACCATAATCTTTTTTGAAGATGTACCCCTAAATATTGCCGGCAGGAATTCGTTTTCATCCCACTTGACATCTATCGGGAAACCCGTCACAATAAAGGTATACCCATCTAGGCATCCCGTAATACATGCCTGCGGCGGGCGGACTTTGTCCGATAAGGTATCAAAAACGATTTAGATGCGTGGCTCACATTTCTCAGCGAGGATAATCCGGAAATGATCGTCCAGCTAATCAAACAATATCCGAAGTTTATTCCTATGTACCGGGAGATTTATGAGCTTTGCAGGAATGTGGAGAAAGTTATGGGATTGTTTTCAAAAGAATTACAAATATTGGATAAGAATACCGTGCAGTACATGATCGATCAAATGTAGGATACGATCGATGAACAACAGAATACTATTGCTCAAAAAAATGAGTTGCTTGCATCTCAGGAAGTTCTTTTGCAACAAAAAGAAAAAGAACTTGAGCAGCTTAAGAAACAGTTAGAAGAACAACGTAATTTGTAAGGAGTGCCACTTTTATGGATTTTTATACCGCCAAAACCCAATTCAACAATTATTTAAAAGACTACGACTGCCACAATGACAAAATTCGTCTAAAAATCGTACATACCTACGGTGTTGTCAAAGAAAGTGCCGATATTGCCGCCCGTATGAAATTATCTGAGGAAGATACGTCCCTCGCCAAGATGATCGCACTGCTGCATGATATCGGACGTTTTGAACAGTTGAAGCAATTTGACAGTTTTCTCCCTGACACGATGGATCACGCAGCTTACGGAGTCAAAATTCTGTTCGACAATGCGCCTCATCAAAATCTGATCCGTAACTTTATTCCAGAATCAGATTATGAGATTATCCGTATTTCCATTGCCAAACACAGTGATTTTAAGCTGGATGGAATTTCCGATGCACGTACTTTACTTCATGCAAAGATCATCCGGGATGCCGATAAACTGGACAACTGCCGTGTAAAACTGGAAGACAGACTGGAAACTTTTATGGATACTTCCGCAGAGGAAACAGGCGCCTCTGCGATTTCTCCAAAAGTAAGAGATTCTATTTTACGTCATGAATGTATCCTGTCCTCTGACCGGGTAACACCGATGGATTACTGGATTTCTTATCTTGCTTATTTTTATGATATTAACTTCCGGGAAAGTCTGGATATCATCGAAGAGCAAAACTATATTCCCAAAATCATTGCCAGGATCCCTTATACCAATCCGGAGACAAAAGAAGTGATGAAACGCGTGGAAGAAGAATTGATCGAGTATGCCCGGATCGGACTTATCTCTTCCTGTCCATAATCTTACAATACACCATCCCCGCCAGCGTGCTCACCGTTGTCGCCACAATCCCCGCACCTACAATTGTCGCCGGATTCACACTTCCATACTGGCTCCGGTAGGCGATCACATTGATCGGGATCAACTGCAGCGAAGAGATATTCATGATCAGAAACGTACACATTTCATTGGACGCAACACCTGGCTTTCTTGCCTTTCCCGGCGCTCTTTTCATCCTTCTTTCCTGTTCTAATTCGGCCAGCGCCTGCATTCCCTGAAGTCCGGCAGGCGTTGCCGCCCAGCCAAGCCCCAGAAAATTTGCAATAAAGTTTGTTGTAATATACTGATTTGCCTGATGCTCTTTCGGAATATCAGGAAACAAAAATCGGATCAGCGGCCGCATTTTTTCGATGCCATTTCAATGATCCCTGCTCTGGATGCAATTTCCATGATACCCATCCAGAATGCCATCACTCCCACCATGGTAATACATAATGTCACCGCTTCTTTCGCAGAATCCAATGCTGCATTTGTGATATCCGGCATTTTTCCGGTAAATGCCCCATATACAATTCCAATGATGATCATACCTGCCCATAAATAATTCAACATTCCTTAATTTACTCCCTGCCACATATATTTCTCTACGATTTCAAACGGCGCCGGACCTACATCCAGAACTGCTTTATGGAACTCCTTCTGTGAAAAATCCTGCCCTTTCTTTTCTACCCACTTTTTCTTTAATTCCAGAAATTCTACATAGCCGATATAATACTTCAGATAATTTCCCGGAGATCCAATGATCAGATCATAAATCTGATTTACGATCTCCGCACTTCCGACTCCATATTCTTTGAAAAATTTTACAGTATCCATCCGATTCCACCCATCATAATGAATCCCCATATCTGCCAGCGCATACAATGCCAGCAAAATGGAACTGTTTTTCTGAAGCAGAACCGCCTGCTCTCTGGTAAGAGAATCTGCCAGATAGTAGGAACCCATTTCCGCATACGTTGCCCAGCCTTCCACATATCCGCCAAAATTGAAAATACTTCGCAGCGGATCCGGTTTTGTTGATGCGTAATAAACCGTCTGATACAGATGCCCCGGATACCCCTCATGGGCCAGTGTTGTATACAGTGTCAGCTTATTACCCATCTGGGCCTGGTTGACATAGATGACATTTTCTTCTGTGTCATCCAGTGCCGGTATCATATAGAATGCCGGACTTAGATGTGCTTCCATGGCTTTTGGCACATATTTTACTTCTACACTCGTCTGAGGAAGTTTTGGAAACGTCTTCTGAATATCCAGACTCAGGCTGTTTAATATTTCTTTTGGATCGGTAGATTCCATCACTGCTGTTTCCTTTGCCTGTTCTGCTGTCAGTCCAATCACAGCTTTCATTGCCGCCAGATCATCTTTCATTTGATTCTTTGTCAGTTTTTGTAATTGAGGAACTGTTCTTGCAGATCCTGTGGACGCCTGCACTGTCAGCTCATAATATTCTTTGCCGTTTGGCAGATAACAGAGTCCTTCTTCGTTCTTACCGGATTCTTTCAACTCCACCACGGTTTTAATCAGCTGCTGATAGGCCGGCAACACATAGGTCTGCAGCATATATGCATTTTTCTGGATATAATCACTTTTCTCCGATTCGGACAGATCTGTAAGCTTCTGGATCCGATCAACAAACGTGGAAATCAGATAGTTGGAGTCTCCCATATCAATAAATGCCTGACACTGTTCAATTACGGTGTCCGCCGTATAGCTTGCCATAAAAAGCCCTTTTTGTGCCTTTTCCTGTTCAAATGCGATCAGGGAATTAAAATAATCGGGTGTTGTTTTCATCAGCTCCAGATAAGCATCCACATCTTCTTTGCTTTGAAACTGATATTCTGACAACAGTACCGGAATCTGTGTCTGCACACCGCTGACTGTCCCCATGGGCTCTTCATACAGAAGATAATCACTTTCTTTTTTAGATAACTCCAGATAATAATCCAACACATCATATGTAAGCCTGTTTTCCCTTGATAATTTCCGATAGGAAAATCGTTTCAATGCCGCCTGTGTATTTTCTGTGGAAATTTTTCGGGTTCCTTTATCCGTATTAAAATATCCGAATGTAACCGGGGAATCCTGAATCCCATACTGACCGGGATCTTTGAGTGTATAATGCAGACTGACCGTATTTGACGCCACTTCCTGACAAAATAAGGTTTCGGTAAATTTTCTGAACTTTTTATTCTGGATTTCTGAAGACTGCCCGTGACATCCTGACAATATCACAGACAACAGCAAAGTAAGAACAAGAATGATCGAGATGACTTGCTTTTTTGTGCTCTTTCGCAAACGATCTGACATGCAAACTCCCAAAATCGATTTTGTTTTATCTTATGAGTCTTGAGGGATGTTATTCTCTGAAACCGCATATAGATTTAAAAATCTGATTTTATTTTGGAGTCAGCCATGAATCTTTTTCTCTACCTCACCAATTTTATTGTCCCGTTTCTGATCCTTGCCATCATCGTCTATGGACTTCTGATGAAGATCAACGTCTATGAACATTTCATCAAAGGTGCCCGAAACGGATTTTTAACCGTTCTCAAGATCATGCCCACACTCATCGGACTTATGGTGGCAGTGGGTATTCTCCGCGCTTCCGGGTTTCTGGAGATGATTTCCTCCTGTATCGGGCAGTTTACTGCTGCCATTGGATTTCCCGGAGAACTGGTTCCTCTTACGGTTGTCAAAATGTTCTCTTCCTCAGCCGCTACCGGACTTCTTCTGGATCTCTATAAAGAGTTTGGTACGGATTCTCTGATCGGACTGATCGCATCCATTTCCATGTCCTGTACAGAGACCATCTTTTATACTATGAGTGTCTATTTCATGACCGCAAAGATCAAAAACTCCCGCTACACACTGACTGGAGCGCTGATTGCCACCTTCGCCGGACTTGCAGCCAGCGTGGTCCTGGCTCAATTCATGCTGCAATAGATTGTTTTGCAGGTTTGAATATGGTACACTGATGTTAGACATAAGGAGGTGTTCTGATGGCGAGTATTACTCTTGAAAATCTGAACAAGACATATCCCAACGGATTTGTATCTGTCAAAAATCTTTCTTTGCATATAGAAGACGGAGAGTTTGTTACCTTTTTCGGACCAAGCGGCTGCGGAAAATCCACCATACTTCGCATGATCGGTGGTATGGAGGATATTACATCCGGTGAAATCTATCTCGGAAAAGATCTGCTCAACGATATTCTGCCCCGTGACCGCAGTCTTGCCATGGCGTTTCAGAATTATCAGCTCTATTCTCACTTAAACGTGTATGACAATATTGCGCTTGGACTGCGCCTTCGCAATCTTCCGCGGCAGATTATTGACAGCCGTGTGAAAATGGCAGCGCATTTTTTCAATATCACGGACATTCTTGAGAAAAAGATCCGGGTGATCAATGAGGCTCAGAAACAACGCGTTGCGCTTGGACGTGCTGTTGTATGCAAACCAAAAGTCCTTCTGGTCGATGAAGATTTTGCCCGACAGAACGAACATCGCAGAAAAGAAATGATGCGTGATATCCGGCGCATCAACAAAGAGCTTGGCATTACAGTCCTCTATGTAACTAACAAGCGGGGAGAAACTGAGATTGCAGGACAAAAAGTAATCTCCATGAGAGACGGAGAGGTTGTGGATATCAAAAAAATCTGAATCACATAAGCTCATCGTACAAAAAAGGAACACAGAAATCTTTCACTGATCTCCGTGTTCCTTTTTATTTTCTGCTTTCCAGATATTGATAAATATCCCGCTTGGACACTCCCCTGTCCTTTGCGACAGCTTTCATTGCTGATTTCTTATCCATTCCCTGTTTTGTGTATACTTCCATGTGATCTTCAATGGTCATTTCTTCCCACTGTTTTCTCTCCTCTTCCCGGGCTTCTTCCCGGCTCTTCCCCTCGATCACCAGAACACATTCCCCTTTTGGAGGATTTGCCTCATAATGAGCCACTGCCTCTTCCAAAGTCACTGCAAGAGCTGTCTCATGACGTTTTGTCAACTCCCGGCATACGGTAATCTTCCGGTTTCCAAGCCGCTCCAGAAACAATTTCAGAGTCTTTACAAGACGATGAGGTGCTTCATATACGATCATAGTCCTCGTTTCAGTCTCCATCTCCTTTAAAATCTGTTCCCGCTCTTTTTTATCCGATGGCAAAAATGCTTCAAATGCAAATCGTCTGGTAGACAGCCCGGAAATTGTCAGTGCCGTAATACAGGCTGCTGCCCCCGGAAGAGATGTTACCGGAATTCCGGATTCATAGCACATCTTCACAAGTTCCTCTCCGGGATCCGAAATTCCGGGCGTCCCGGCATCTGTGATCAAAGCGATATTCTGTCCTTCCAACAGCTTTTCTACCAGCTTTCTTCCTTTTTCGTATTTATTGTATTCGTGATAACTGGTCATTGGTGTCTGTATCTCAAAATGATTTAACAGCTTGATACTGTTTCTTGTATCCTCCGCTGCGATCAGATCCACTTCTTTGAGTGTACGGATCACACGAAAAGTCATATCCTCCAGATTTCCGATTGGAGTTGCACACAAATATAACGTTCCTGTCATGCTGTTTCCTTTCTCTCACCCTCACCGGGTATACATAATTATAGGCGGTTCGATCGTTACCCTCGGTTTTCCGCCTCGAAGACCTTCGATCAGCACCATCGTAGGTTCCTTATCAATATAAGGATGCACAAATCGGATCCTCTTCGGTTCGATCTTATATTCACTCATCTTCGTCAGAATCTCTCCCAGACGAAACGGTTTGTGTATCATATAAAACCGTCCTTTCCCGTCCGCAAGTAATTGTTTGCTCTCTCGTAAAATATCATCCAGAGTACATAAAATCTCATGCCGTGCGATCGCTTTGGCATCTCCCGGATTCTGCAGACCATGCTGATTCAGCATATACGGTGGATTGGTCACGATCACATCAAAAAAAGTCGGCTTGAATAACGCTGCCGCCTCTTTGATATCTCCCTGCACAATCTCAATTTTTTCCTGCAGATGATTCCACTCTATACTTCTTCGCGCCATATCAGCACTTTCTTTTTGAATCTCAAGTCCGATAAAATGCTCTCCTCTGGTCTTTGCGGACAATAAAATCGGTAAGATCCCGGTTCCGGTCCCCAGATCCAGAACCTTCTCCCCCGGTTTGACCCTGGCAAAATCAGAAAGCATCACCGCATCAATCCCAAAACAAAATCGTTCCGGATCCTGATGATCTGAAGCCCATTAAGCTGCAGATCATCCAGACGCTCTCCGGATTTTAAATTATTTGTCATCTAATCTTGACGCTCCTTCTCCCTTTTCCAGTTCCGCGAGCTTGCGCATCTCTTCTTTTGAGACCTTCGCTTTTCGCTTACGCGGACGGAATTTTAATTCTTCCGCCTGATATTCCCTGATTTCTTTTTCATCGTTTTCCAGATTTACAACTACTTTCACCAGTTTTCTCAGAACACTTAAGGAATGGACCGTTCCTGTCAATCCATCTGAAGTCGTAACCGTATCTCCTACTGACGGAAGCTGGCTGTTTAATTCTTCATAAGTCTCTTCCTCGTTCGTCAGACAACACATCAGCCTTCCGCACACTCCGGAGATCTTGGTCGGATTCAGCGACAGATTCTGCTCTTTTGCCATCTTAATGGAAACCGCAGCAAACTCGGACAAATACGTGTGACAGCATAATGGTCTTCCGCAGATTCCGATTCCGCCCCGGATCTTCGTCTCATCTCTTACACCGATCTGACGCAGCTCGATCCGAATGCGAAATACTGCTGCCAGATCTTTTACCAGCTCACGGAAATCGATACGCCCGTCTGCTGTGAAATAAAACAGCACTTTATTGTTGTCAAATGTATATTCCGCATCGATCAGTTTCATCTCCAGACCATGCTTTCTGATCTTTTCCAGACAAATCTGAAATGCTTCCTTTTCTTTTTCTCTATTTTTCTCTTCTGTCTTCTGATCCTGCTCTGTGGCGATCCGAATGACAGACTTCAGCGGCTGTATCACCTCTTGATCTTTTACTTTTCTGGTTCCGATCACAACCTTTCCATACTCTACACCGCGCGCAGTCTCCACAATCACGTGGTCTCCCTGTTTGATCTCAAACTTTCCCGGTGAAAAATAGTAGATTTTTCCGGCTGTCCGAAACCTTACTCCAATCACTTTTGTCATTCTATCAGTTCTCCTTTATTGTCAATAAAAGCAATTCCATCGTCAGTTCAAAATTGACATTTGCTTTTAGTCTGGCCTTTGCCTTTTCAATTCCGTCCAGAATATTCTCGATTCCCTCGTAAGAGCTCTTGCTTGCCCGGTCCTTGATAAATCTGAGCTGATCAGAAAATACGACCTGATCCACATTCTTTGTGGCTTTATAGATCAGCACATCCCGATACCATACCGAGATCACATCCAGATAGTCTGTGATATTCATCTTATAAGAAACCACTCGTTTTACGGCTGCCTCCAGCGCATCCACATCCATGTCATTGATCTCACGCAGCAGATGAACTGCCTCTTCCTTGATCTCATTAAAATGCTCTGATGTCGCAAGCATGATCGCACGTCCCATATTTCCCTGCGCAAACGCCACGCACACATCTGCTTTATAATCCGGAATCTCCATCTGTTCCATCAGATATTTTTTGATTAGCTGATCTTTGATATTTCTCAGCTTCAGCATTACACATCTGGAACGGATCGTCGGAAGAAGAATCTCCGCATTCTCTGTCAGAAGCAGGATCACCGCATAAGCCGGCGGCTCTTCGATCGTCTTTAACAGCGCATTCTGCGCCTGTACACTCATCATATCTGCATCTGGTACAATATAGATCTTATATTTGCTGCTGTATGGCTTGATCACAATATCATTGTTGATCTGCTCTCTGATGTCATCAATACTGATCGTATTTGGTTTTTCGTGTGTCACCCTGATAATATCCGGCTGATTATTCGATGCTGCCTGTTTGCAGGACTGGCACTTTCCGCATGCGTCTCCGTCTTCATCCCGGTTCTGACACTGCAGGCTCATAGCGAACAAATTTGCCAGAAGTCGTTTTCCGGAACCTTTTTCCCCATTCAAAATATATGCATGGGAAACCTTATCTGTTTTTACCGCATTTTCAATATACTGTATTATATTTTTGTGTCCAACCACGTCTTTAAAACTGCTCATATCATCACCTGCTGTCTTTTCTTGAATTCCTTCCGGTTACTGTTTCAGTATAGCATAATTTTGATGTAAGATATACCCAGATTCCTGCAATTGCACAAAAAAACAGCAGAAGTCTCCTTCCGCCGTCTTTCTTATATTCTGATCCCGGTGTCACCGTCAAACAAGTGCAGTTTATCATTTCTGAGACAAAAAGAAATCCTGTCTCCCCGTCTATATGGTGTGTCTGCATTTGTCCTCAATGCCACATCCTTCCCTTCGTATGTAAAATAAAGATAGGTTTCTGCACCGAGCATTTCATACACCAGAACCTCATGATCTGTTCCTTCCTCTGTAAGTACCAGATCTTCCGGACGCACACCTACTGTGATCACCTCACCCATATATCCCTTTCGGAAAACTCTTTCGGCATCTTCTTCTGTCAGATTGACCGCAAAATCTCCAATCTGAAGATAGGTTCCATATTCTCCGCCTCTGCAGCATTTCCCCTGAAAGAAATTCATAGGCGGCATTCCGATAAAACCTGCCACAAATGTATTTGCCGGACAGTTGTAAAGTTCTTCCGGTGATGCGACTTGCTGAATCACTCCGTCTTTCATCACTACAATCTTTGTTCCAAGTGTCATCGCCTCTGTCTGATCATGCGTCACATAAATAAACGTCGTTTTCAGCTTCTGGTACAGCCTCAGTATCTCCGCCCTCATCTGTGTTCTTAATTTTGCATCCAGATTGGACAATGGCTCATCCATCAGGAAAATTCTTGGATTCCGTACAATTGCACGTCCCATTGCCACTCTCTGCTTCTGCCCGCCCGAAGTTCTCCCGGTTTTCTGTCCAGAACCCCTTCGAGTCCAAGAATCTTTGCCGCTTCCTCCACCTTCTGTCTGCGTTCTTTTTTCGGTACCTTTTTCAGCCGGAGGCTATATGCCATATTCTCAAATACGGTCATATGCGGGTACAGTGCATAATTCTGAAACACCATTGCAATATCTCTGTCGCATGACTGTACCTGATTCATCATTTTTCCATCGATCAGAAGCTCCCCGTCGGATATTTCCTCCAATCCTGCGATCATCCGCAGCGTTGTCGATTTTCCACATCCGGAAGGACCTACGAAAATCACAAACTCCTGATCCTTGATCTTAAGATTAAAATCCTGTACCGCAACTACTTTGTCTTCATATTTTTTATATACATGTTTCAACTGAATCTCAGCCACAGCAATGCCTCCTTAATATCTATATCTGTTCCAATAATTGCGGAAGTTCTCCCACAGAATTTAATATATAATCTGCTTCCCCGCAAAAATCTGCTTCCTGACTCACTCCGCTTAAAACACCAATGGCAACTCCCCCGTTTTCTCTTGCAAAACGAATGTCATTATATGTATCTCCAACCACTGCGATTTCCTGCGGCTTCAGTCCGAATTTTTTCTGAAATTCCAGAAACATATCTGCTTCCGGTTTCGGGCGCAGGACACCATCATCCGCTCCCACATAATCAAATTTTTCCAGTACCTCCAGCCTTTCCAGACAGTTTTTTGCAGACGGCACAGTATCTGCTGTTGCAAGTCCGATCCAAATGTTTCTCTGTTTCAGCGAATCAAGGACTGCTTTAATGTCCGCTGTTTCCACATACTGTGCCTGACTTTCCGTCACATATTCAGCAAACAGCCGCTCCAGCTGCATCCTCACTTTTCGGCTGTCCAGATAAATCTGCTCCCTTGAAAGTTCATCCGTAATATCCAGAGCAATTTCTGAATAGGACTTATACGCAAGCCCGCCATAAGGATCGATTTCTCCATTCTCGATTCCCATAGCATAAAACACACGTTCCTTTACTTCCTCCGAAAGCTCATTTTCTTTTAAAAACTGTATTACGACCGCTTTTGCCGCACCCATCCATAAGGAAAAAAGTCAATCAGAGTTCCATCTTTATCAAATAAAATACCTTTAATCATCTGTTAAACCTTCTGTCTCTCCTTTGATTTCTCCGAAAGTGGTCCTCTCCGGCTCTTTCTTTCCTCGAAATACCGGATTTACATATCCCAGAAATTCTTTTTTCTTTGTTCTGACTTCCAGTCTGATCCACTGCCAGGAAGTATTTTCCAGAATCAAGTGTGTCTCTACATGATATTTTCCGTTTTCAGACGAACTGACCGGAAGTTCCACATAATTTCCATTCATCACAAGAAATGCTTCCGGTTCTTCTGTCAGTCCCAAAATTTCCGCCCGATATGTAATCTCACACTTCTTTGCAGTGATCTCATCTCCCGGAAGACAGTCCTGACCATCCACCTTGATTTTGGCTCTATTTTGCAGAATCTGGTCACACACAGATGTCCCTGCCTTACTGCATTCATCAGATTTTTCGGACTTAATCCGTCACAAAATACCCATGTTGCGGGATCTCCCACCGCAGACGGAAGGCTTGCCCCTTCATAAAATTCATCCTCCAGATTGTGAGAATCACTTCCTCCCACTCCGAACACACGAATTCCTTCATTCCATACTTGATCCAAAAAACGAATTGCCATATCATTAGATCCTGATCCATCCGGATACGTCGGATCATTGATGATTTCCATACAGTTGATATCCCGCAGATCCGTATTTTCAAACTGCCACTTCCAGATGGTCAGAAACGGATGATTGATACTGCGAATCCATCCTTTTTGTTTTGCTTGTGCTATCGTCTGATCCATATACGTATCTATGACCTCTTCTCCGTTATGCTTCACGATCTCCAGAATTTTCTCCGGCATTTCCGTAATTCCAAACAGATTCATGTGTCCTTTATCTGTCGTTACCTCAATTCCGGGAAGCACACAGAGTGAAGTCTTACACCAGCCGGTATGCATCAGATTATGTTCTGTCGGCACATAAAAATCCAAACCGCTTTCCTCTGCTCTTTCAGAAGCATGCCCGATCGTCTCTTTTCCGTCAGACAACCTCGTATGCGTATGAAAATCGCCCTTATACCATCCAGATTCCGGACAAAATACGTTCTCCCAGTGATAGCTTTGTTCCGAGACATGAAGTCCGTTTTCCACCCAACATTCTCCGCCGATCGGATCAGAAACTACATCTTTCCGGTCCGAAACTGTCAGTACAATTTCTCCGGTTTGTTCTCCCAGCTTCTGCGCAACATATTCTGTAAAAATGCCGATTCCGATTTTCCATGTTCCGGGATAAATCTCTCCCGGAACACCTCCTATCGTTGTATCCTTTGTACTTTTTCCGATTCCCGGGTTCTGCTGCCCATATCCCAGCAGCTTCTGAAACCGAATTTCTTTTTTGGGATCTTCCAGAAACAAGAATGCCATATACTGAAATTCTTCGGGCATTTCTATCATCATCTGAATGTGTTCTGTTCCTTCCGGAATTTCAATCCATTTTTCCTGAATATTTTTTTCTTCTTTTCCGATTTTAAATCTAATCTGATCTCTCATTTTATAATGCATCCAATGCTTCCTGTGCTGTTTTCTGTGCTTCATCCAGAGCTTCCTGTGCAGGTACGTTTTCCAACTCTACCTTATCCGCTGCAATTGACAGGGCATCCAGAATCTTTCCTCCTGTCGGATCCTGAAGAGCCGGTGTTCCGTGAGATGCCTGCTGAAGCGGAACCAGTGCCTGAGGATTTTCTTCTGCATAAGACTTAAACTCTTCTACTTCCTGTGTAGACTCACGTACTGCCACATATCCTGTGCCCATGGACCATTTTGCCTGATTTTCCGGAGTTGTAAAATATTTCATAAACTCATAAACACCTTCTTTTTCTTCATCAGAAGAATTCTGAAGCATCACAAGCTGCAGTGCATCTGCCGTTGGTGCTGAAGAGTTGTCGTTAAATCCAGGCTGTTCCATTGCTCCCACAATGCTAAAGTCCAAATCTGCCTGATCTCCGGAAGAACCTGTATAACCGCCTGCTTTATTCTGCAGAACGTCGTCAATCGTCGTGTACCAGTATTCCCAGCCCTGTCCGCCGGAATTTACTTTCATGATCTTGTCATCGTGAATCCATGTACGGAAGCTCTCCCATACTTCTACCCATTCGTCTGAATTGATCATCACTTTTTCCCGTCCTCACTCAGAAGAGAGGCTCCGTTGCTGAGTGCTGCATCGATCAGATTTCCTGATCCCCACATTGGCTCCCAGCCCACAAAGGAACCATCAGAAGCTGTCATTTTCTCTGCTGCCGCTGCAAGGTCCTGCCAGGTCTTGATCGTTGCCGGGTCAATTCCCGCTTTTTCAAATGCCGCTTTATTGTAGTACATCACCTGTGTTGTACCATATGCAGGCAGTGCAAACAATTTTCCGTTCTCATCCTCCCCCTGCTCATAAAATACCGGCAGATAATCATATTTTTCAAAGGAATCATCTTTTTCTACATAATCATTGATGTCTGCAACCAGATTTTTTTCAGAAAGATTTCTGGATTTATCTGTATCCAGAAGTGCCATGTCCGGAGCTTTCTTTCCTGCGATTCCTGCCTGCAGTTTTTCATAAGTCTCTGTATAATCCGCCTGTGTTGTTGTCTTAACTTCATATTTGTCCTGAGACTCATTGAATGCATCTACAATGTCCTGAAATACATTGACTGCTGTTTTTCCCCCGGAATACCAGAGATCCAACTGAATTTTTCCATCTGCCGTCTTTGTCGTTTCTGCAGCCTTTGCATTGTTTCCACATCCTGTCACCAGGGACATTCCAAGTACACAAACTAATAATGCTGATACAATTCTCTTTTTCATTTTCTTTTTTCTCCTTCATGCATCGTATGTCATTTTTTCTTTGCTTTCTTTATGTAAAAAAGGAATTATCCTTTCATACCCGTATCTCCGCCGATTCCATTGATAAACCACTTTTGCGTAAATGCAAACAGAATCAGAAGCGGCAGTACGATCAATGTACTTCCTGCCATGACCAGGGGCCATTCTGTTCCATAAGCACCGCCTTCTATAAAGAATTTTCTCAATCCCTGTGACACCATCATCTTCTCATCCGCATCTGTGATCAGAGAAGGCCACATATAACTGTTGTAGCAGGTAATAAAGTTCATCAGTCCAAATGTGATGAACGAAGATTTTGTCATCGGACACACGACCCGCCACAGAATCTTCCAGGAGCTTGCCCCGTCGATTCTCGCTGCCTCGATCAGTCCCATTGGAACCTGCATAAATGCCTGTCGAAGCAGAAAGATTCCGAAAATGCTGACACAGTTGGAAATGATCAGCCTGTAAACGTGTTCAGCAGATTCCAGTTTGCCAGAATAATATAGCTCGGAATATATGTTGCTGCTGTCGGAAGCATATAAGTTCCCATGATGACTGCAAACAACGCTTTCTTGCCTTTAAAATTCATAAAAACAATCGCATAGGCGATCATCGCACCTGTTACGATCTGCAGCGCCAGCGTGATCACTGATACAAACAAACTGTTGCCGACATATCGAAGAAGCGGTGATTCAAAAATGACCTGGTAAAAGTTATGCCACTGGAATTCTGCCGGAAAAAATGAACTGACATCCATAATCTCCGCCTTTGTTTTCAGTGCACTTAAAATCATCCATACAAACGGAAAGATTGTGAAAATACTGAAGATCAGTAAAATCATTCCTTTTCCGAGTTTTTCGATTCCTGTTCTTATCTTCATAATCTGTCCTTCTTTCTAATAATGCACCCATTTTTTCGATGCACCGAACTGTACTGCCGATAATACTACGGTGATTATAATCATCACAATCGCCACCGCAGTTGCCTGTCCCATGTTAAACTCTTCAAACCCAAGCTGATAATACATATACAGCAAGGTTCTTGTGCTTCCGGACGGACCTCCCTGAGTCAGGATCTGGATCTGATCATATGCCTGCAGTGAAGTTACCATCGTAATAATTACCAGGAAAAACGTAGTCGGAGAAATACACGGAATCGTAACATCCCGGAATCTCTGCCACCTTTTTGCTCCATCCAGCCCGCTTGCCTCGTACAACTCTTTCGGAACCTTTTCCAATGCGGAAAGATAAAAGATCATCGCATATCCCAGACTCTTCCACACAGTCACAATGATCACAGCGAGCATTGCTGTGTCTGAACTTTTAATCCACTGTAATTCGGGGAGATGCAGAAATCTCATTACCGTATTTGCAACTCCCGTATTCGGATCGTAGATCCAGGTCCATACGATCGACACTGCAACAGTCGGCGTGATCCATGGCGAAAACAAAATAAATTTGATGATCCCGCTTCCTTTAAATGCTTTCTGCATCAAAAGAGCCAGCATCAGACCAAGTACGATCGTCGGAATCAGCGTTCCCAATGTAAACACAACTGTGTTCCAAAGTGCATCGTAAAATCTGGCATCCTGAAACAACGAAATAAAATTATCAAAAAATACAAAATTGTAGTCCGGAGTCATATAATCCCAGTCTGTGAAACTAATATAGACAGATCGCAGGATTGGATAAATCCAAAATACGATCAGAGGAATGAATGCCGGCAGAACAAAAAGAGTCACACTGCCCAGTTGCCTGAATTTTACTTTATTCTTCATTTTTCTATCCTTTCTTATCAACCCGTAAATCCCTGTCATAATTCCTGCCGTTACCGGGAGCGCCAGCCAGATTCCTCTGATATCCCAGACAGCCGGAAGCAAAAACAGACAGATTGGCGAAACTGCCAGGCTTTCTATATAAGTCATAAACACCGCTTTTTTCGTCTGCATGACTGCATTGAGACAGGATACATTCAACTTTGCCGTTCCCGTTAACAGAAATGCAAATGACTGATCAGCATCCCCGAAGAAAAATACTGCTTTGACTCTGCTGACAGACCAAACCATCCTCCAATATACGGAATCATACAGATCGTCACTGCTGCCGCCGTGATTCCTAAGATGATTTCTGCGGTGTAAGCGATTTTTTTTACTGCTCTTACCTCTGTCTCCTTTTTCGCACCATGATAAAAACTAATCAGAGGCTGTACACCTTCTCCGATTCCCGTCAGAAAATACTGAACCGGGAATACAATATAAGAAATAGCCGCATAACACGCCACCGCTGCATTTCCGCCATAACGAAGACACTGCAGATTTGTAAAAATAAGTGCAGCTGTCGGCGCAAGTGATGTTCCAAATGCCGTGATCCCAATCTTGAAAATATCTGCAGCATATTGCCTGTACCACAACAGTCTCCATTTTCGATAACCTGTTTTCCACAGGATCGCATATCCTGCCATAACTACCACGGCCTGCGCCGTCACCGTTCCAAATGCGGCTCCCCTGATTCCCATATTCAATCGGAACATCAGATAATAGTTCACCAGAATATTGACTGCAAATCCTGCCGCCATGCTGAGCATTGCTCCCAGCGACTGATTCATATTTCTCAAAAGAGGCATGATTCCGGTTCCTGCCACCTGAAGGATACTTCCGGCAATAATGATCGCCGTATACTTGATTGCTTCCGTCTGAACACTTCCCGCAGCTCCCAAAATTTCTAAAAACGGTTTCTGTACCAGAGACAGCAAAATCGTTGCAAGTATACCTGTACCGATCAGAAGTGTCATTGTAAGCTCAAACAAATTTTCACATACCTTCTGCTCTCCCCGCCCTCTGTAATGAGAGTACAAAACACTTCCTCCCGTTCCGATTCCAATTCCGAGCGCAGTGATCAGTGCCGGGATCGGCCACGCAATATTAATCGCTGCAAGCCCTGTATCTCCCGCTGCCTTTCCTACAAAAATCCCATCCGCAATGCTGTACATTCCTGACATGGTAAACGCCAGTACGGTAGGGAATGCCTCTTCTATTACTTTCTTTAACATCAAACTGTTTCCTTTCTTAATGGCACGTTCGTCATTATAACATTCCTTTTTTAATATCACTTCAATTGCAAGTTAAAACCTTGTAAAGCAAAAAAGAGAAACAAACGGCAAATCTGCCCGCCTGCTTCTCTTTTTATCTTTTTCCTGTTTTCTTTTAAAGCGAAGTCATTTCTTCCCGGATCAACTCTGTAATTTCACTCAGACATTTTCCATCTTCAGATTTTCAAATCTCCTTACAATGCCTGCTCTTTTCAAATTCTCTTCGGAGAAATCCTCTGCATCTGCCAGAAAACGTCTGCACATCTCCGCATATTTGGGTTTCTTCTGCTGTCGTTCCCTGCAAAGCGCTCTCTCCAGTCTCATCCCGTCCTCTACCTCAACATAAATCGGAACCAGCTGTTCTTCTCCAAAATACTCCCGCATCCCATAATAAGATTCCAGAGTCCCTATCACAAGATAATCATACTTCTGGAGATCAATCTGCCCGTCATCTGCTGTAAAATATGTCCATATTCCACACTTTGTATTATAAGAACGTACTTCTATGACACGTTCCTTCTCCTTAAGTTCGTTCAGCCTTTCTTCGTCCACAAAAAAATATTCCACACCATCGGTCTCCCCTTCCCTGATCGGTCGGGTCGTATAAGGAGTAATCCGCTTTAACTGCGGCAGTTTTTCTCTTATTTTCTTATAAATCGTATCTTTTCCGGAAGAACTTTTCCCCATAATATAAAAAATTTTACTCATTTATCAACACCTCGATATAGTTTTCCACACTAATTCCTTCCACAGAAAACCCTTTGTTCTGATAATCCACTAACATTGCTACTGTTTCCTTAGTGATTCGTTCCCCCGGAACGATCAGCGGAATTCCCGGCGGATACAAATACGCATATTCCATGGAAATAAATCCCGCCGACTCCTTCCAGCTCAGGCTCTTTACGTTTTCCATTCTTCGCATTCCTTCTACCTCAAAGCTCGTGAAGACCTGTTCCTGACGGGGCAGATAATACCTTTTCTCTTCCTCTGACTTTTTTTCCAATTCCTCATCAATCTCAAACAAAGCACTGAGCAGCCGATCCATTCCTTCTTTTGTATCTCCAATCGAAGTCATGGCAATCACATAAGATCCTGCAGCCATTTCCATCTGCAGATGATATTCTAAAAGCAATCTCTCATACAACATTTTCCCTGTAAACACTCGATTCTCTTTCTTAAGAATCGTATCTTTTACAGACAGCACCAGTTTGGATCTGTCGAATTCTTCTGTCTCCAGTAATCTGATATGCTTTAATTTTTTAACTCTCTCCTTTTGCTTTCCAGATTCTTCACATAAGTCTCAAACAACACATTCCCCTGTTCTGCCACCGTCTTCAGACATTCATCCATACTTGCCATCAACACATAAGAAGGACTGCTCGTCTGAAAAATATGCAGATAATTCCGAATCTTCCTTCGATCGATCCGTGTCCCATTCAAGTGAATCAGTGCTGTCTGCGTCAATGCCGGAAGTGTTTTATGCAGACTGTGTATTACAACATCTGCTCCCTTTGTATTTGCATTCTCCGGAAAATAAGGGTGAAATCCAAAGTGTGCTCCGTGTGCCTCATCCACAATCAACGGAATTTTTTTCTGATGTACAATTTCAGAAATCCTCTCAATATCCGACAACACCCCGTCATATGTCGGTGATGTCAATACCACAGCCTGAACCTCCTTATGTTCCTCTAATAACCTCTCAATTTTCTCAGGAGACACAGCCATATTCAGTTCCATTGTCTCATCAAATTCCGGATAAATATATACCGGACGCAATTCATTTAAAAAAACAGCATGATAGACCGACTTATGACAGTTTCTTGCCATTAAAATCTTTCCGCCTTTTTTAGTACATCCCATTACCGCACTTAAAATGCCCGCAGTACTCCCATTAATCAAATAGTGCGTCTCCTCTGCATGATACAAGGAAGCTGCCCTGACTTCCGCTTCCCTGATGATTTCCTCCGCATGATGAAGATTATCAAATCCTTCAATCTCTGTAATATCAATTCCATATGGTAAATTCGCTTGTGTAACATCCGAATTACGTTTATGCCCAGGCATATGAAACCCATAATAATCCGACTTCCCATATGCTTCTAATTTTTCATATAAGTATTCCATAAATTTTTCTGCAAATGCTTATCCTTCCAATTTATTTCTATCCGTATCACTTTCGCTTTTATTATATCTTCTGTATACCTGTGTTGTAAATTAGATGTTATCCACATCTATTTCCGATTCAAATAAATATTCCAACATATTTCAGACTTTTTCACATATTATGTCTGTGCTGAATCTTTTGCATAGCATAGGTGTAATCAAAATATAAGTTAATATAACAAAAAGAACAAGCAAAATCGCTTGTTCTACAATGAGCGTGCGGGGATTCGAACCCCGGACAACTTGATTAAAAGTCAAGTGCTCTACCAACTGAGCTACACGCCCCTATTCAATTATTTCATTACTCCTGGCAACGAAAATGCCCAGAGCCGGAATCGAACCAGCGACACGAGGATTTTCAGTCCTCTGCTCTACCAACTGAGCTATCTGGGCATAAGACTTAAAAGTCTAAATTGCGGGGGCAGGATTTGAACCTACGACCTTCGGGTTATGAGCCCGACGAGCTTCCAGACTGCTCCACCCCGCGATATTAAATTCTTCTCATAAGAGAAAGCCGATGATCGGACTCGAACCGATAACCTGCTGATTACAAATCAGCTGCTCTGCCAATTGAGCCACATCGGCAACTTAACTGAGTCCTTACGGTACTCAAATGGATGGAGAAGGATTCGAACCTTCGAAGGCGTTGCCAACAGATTTACAGTCTGCCCCCTTTGGCCACTCGGGAATCCATCCTTATTTAATAAGTGGGGCCTACAGGGCTCGAACCTGTGACCCTCTGCTTGTAAGGCAGATGCTCTCCCAGCTGAGCTAAGACCCCATCTTAAACGACCCAGAAGAGACTCGAACTCTCGACCTCCGCCGTGACAGGGCGGCGCTCTAACCAACTGAGCCACTGGGCCATATTGAAGATATATTGTACCTTCAAAACTGCATACAAAGAATCATCCATTTCCTATCACCTTGCTTGGTTATGCCTCGACCTATTAGTAACAGTCAGCTCCATGCGTTACCGCACTTCCACCTCTGCCCTATCTACCTCTCGTCTTCAAGGGGTCTTACTACTTGACGTTATGGG
>ENA-OQDE01000173-OQDE01000173.1-human-gut-metagenome-genome-assembly--contig:-NODE-173-length-41969-cov-4.367286_pt1 | contig 41969 bp, 52 predicted proteins | sample MGYA00242768_ERZ504595 | MGnify/ENA primary metagenome ERZ504595 (study PRJEB26092, sample SAMD00036307) | human gut metagenome | host: Homo sapiens | study: EMG produced TPA metagenomics assembly of... | reverse complement strand
TGAAACGATTAAGACGTATAAGACAAATGAACATGCATTTATCAATCAAAATCAATAGAAAAATACATGATCCATTTGTATGGAGGAACCTATGAAAAAGCAATTTATCCGGGAAGTTTTGATCCGTTGACGTTAGGACATTTAGATATTATAGAACGATCTGCTAGAATTGTGGACGAGCTTGTGGTCGGAGTACTCAATAACAGTGCAAAAAATTCGTTGTTTTCTTTAGATGAACGTGTTAGTATGATTAAGGAGATGACAGATTCCATGCCAAATGTTACAGTGACAAGTTTTAATGGTCTTTTAGTCGATTATATGAGAGAAATCGATGCGACGATCATTGTAAGAGGACTGCGCGCTGTAACAGATTTTGAATATGAACTTCAGATTGCACAGACAAATCATGTGGAAAATCCGGAAGTGGAGACAATTTTTTTGACAACCAGTCTCCAGTATTCTTATTTAAGCTCTACAATCGTGAAAGAATTTGCATCTTATGGAGGAGATTTATCCAAGTTTGTGCCGGCACGTTTTATAGACCGGATATATGATAAGTATCAGATTAAAAAATAAGGAGTGGTTACTATGGCCAGCAGAATTGAACAGATAATAGACGAGATTGAAGACTATATTGACGGCTGTAAGACGCAGGCTTTTGCACCGTCTAAGATCATTGTAAACCGCGAAACTATGGAAGAACTATTAAATGAACTCCGCAGCAAGACACCGGATGAGATCAAGCGTTATCAGAAGATTATCAGCAATAAAGAAGCAATCTTAGCGGATGCGCAGGCGAAAGCGGATGCAATCATTGCACAGGCACAGGTAAAAACAGATGAACTTGTCAGTGAGCATGAAATTATGCAGCAGGCATATGCACAGGCAAATGAAGTTGTTATGATCGCAACCAAACAGCTCAGGAAATCTTAGACAATGCAACAAATGACGCCAATAATATCCGTATGGGTGCCATGCAGTATACAGACGATATTTTGAAAAATTTAGAGAGTACAATTTCACATGCCATGGATTCTTCTAAGGCAAGGAGTGATGCATATATGAGTACTCTGCAGGGATTCCTTGATGTTGTTACAACGAACCGTGCCGAATTGAATCCTACGGCAGACATACAGGAAGAAACGCAGACGGATACACAAGAGTTACAACAGACCATGCCAGAACAGCAGTAATTAGGGTCATAAGCAGTTTAAAGATTCCATATTTTTTGATGGAAAGACCGGTTCCTTTGATCATCGAACTGGTCTGTGCCAGACCGGAACATCCGCCGAAGGCAGTAAAAGTCATGGCAAGTAAATAACGGCAGGCAGGTGTAAGGGGTGACTGGCTGGCAGCTTTGATCCCGTTTGTGATTTCTGTCAATCCGGTGAGCATCAGTTTTGTGGTTTCTGGCAGTGGAAGCAGCCGGAACATGGAAGATATCATGGAAAACAGCATAATATAACCTCCAAGTCTGGTTAGTGTTTCGAAACGTTCATGATGCCGGCGTCTATGATTTTAAAATTTATTTGAGATCCAGATGCTGGCTTTTTGTATGTGGTGGAGTGGTTTGATACTGATTGCTTTTTCTCTGTAAAGAAAAAGAGCAGTCTACCGGCAATGAGAGGCGGCAAAAATATTACCAGATAGCTGAGTGGTATCAGGGAAGGCATATGAAGTTCCTGGCAGAGAATATAGCTGCTGATAAATACAGGACTGATGTTGTTTGTCACCATAAACAGTATTTCGGCTTCCTGATATTCTAACTGCCCGCATTTTAGCATTTCAGCACAGTTTTTGCTTCCCATCGGAAAGCCGAACAGAAAACCGGACAGCAGCACAAAAGAGCCATTTCTGCTGGCTGGTAAGATCAGACGTAGAAGCGGATAGAGAAGTTTTACAAGATATCCGGTAAAACCAGAGTAGATCAGGATATTGGATAAAATCGCAAATGGCAGCAGAGAGGGAAGCACCCGCTCATACCAGAGAACCAGTCCGTCGGCTGCTGCAGTTACTGCGTCCTGCGGGAAAAATAAAATATAAACGATAAAAATAAGGATACACAAGAATATTAATTTCTTTTTCATATTAGAATATATGAGAAACAGGAGGCATCTATGAAGAACAAATTAAATTTACCAGAGTTAGAATCAAAAAAAGTATTTGCATATTTTGAGGAGTTGGCAGCGATTCCGCATGGTTCAAGAAATACCAGACAGATCAGCGATTACCTGATTTCTTTTGCAAAAGAACATGGTTTAGAGTGCTATCAGGATGAGGCAAACAATGTTGTGATCATTCAGGAGCATCTGCCGGATATGAAAGTGCAGACCCGATCATCATGCAGGGACATATGGATATGGTCTGTGAGAAGGAAAAGGCGTGGAAATCGATTTTGAGAAAGACGGTCTGGAGCTTTATGTAGACGGCGATTTCTTAAAAGCAAAAGGCACGACTTTAGGCGGTGATGATGGTGTTGCGGTTGCTTATATCCTCGCAATTATGGATTCACCGGAGATTGCGCATCCAAGACTTGAGGCTGTGATCACGGTTGATGAGGAGATCGGCATGCTCGGAGCAGAGGTCATAGATCTTTCCATGTTAAAAGGCCATAAGATGTTAAATATTGATTCCGATGTGGAAGGACATTTCCTGACAAGTTGTGCTGGCGGTATGACTGTGGATACTGTGATCCCTGTCACATGGCAGAAACAGCAGGGATATGGCGCAGGACTGACTGTGACTGGCTTAGAGGGGGGGCACTCCGGTAGTGAAATCGATAAGGAACATGCCAATGCCAATATCCTGATGGGACGTGTGTTAAAATATCTTTCCGACCGAATGGAACTGGCGGTTGTATCACTTGCAGGCGGCTTAAAAGATAATGCAATCCCGCGTGAGTGTGAGGCAGAGATCGTCATTCCGGAAGAGAAAAAAGCAGAACTTTCCGATTATATTACAGAACTGGAAAAGATTTTTAAAAAAGAGTATGCTGTCTCAGATCCGGTTGTCTGCATTGAAATAAAAGAGAATGGAACAGGGGAGTATGATGTATTATCTTATTCTTCCATGACAAAAGTGATCTTTTATCTGCGCAATGTGCCAAACGGCGTGCAGCATATGAGCATGGTAATGCCTGGACTGGTAGAGACTTCTTTAAATACCGGAATCATGAAACTGACAACAGATGGCCTGGAGCTGACCGCATCTGTGCGAAGCAGTGTCTCCACAAGAAAAGAAGAATTAAAAGATAAATTAGAGTATCTGGCTGAATTTTTAGGCGGTGAGATCTCTGTAAGCGGGGATTATCCGGCATGGGAGTACCGTGCCAAGTCTGATATCCGTGAGGGAATCAGTGTCGTATACGAAGAATTATTCCACGAGGAGCCAGTGTTTGAGGCAATCCATGCAGGACTTGAGTGCGGTATCTTATCCGGCAAGATCGCAGATCTCGACTGCGTTTCTTTCGGACCGAATAACTTTGATATCCATACACCGAAGGAGCGTCTCAGCATTTCTTCTACCGAAAAAGTATGGAAACTGATTGTGGAATTTTTAAAGAGAAGTAAATAAAAACGTTTGTCATAAATTTAATATTGCAAAAATAAGGGAGTACGGACTGGTCTTATGAAAAAAGTCAGATTGTGGCTGCTTGTGTTTTTATGTATGATGGCAGTGTTTCAGGTACTTTTGACAGAAGAACTTTTAGAGAGTGCACACAGGAGAAACTGTTTTTCTTATGAAACGGCATTTCGCAATCTGCGGAACCATAATCTGACAAAAGATCAGGTCAATACCTTTTTTAACAATGCCGGATCCGATATGGAAGGGTTTTGTGAGCTTTTGACGATGTATTTTGCATCGGACTGCCAGATGACAGATCCTAAGCTGTTGAAGAAACAGGTCGCAGATGCAAAAAATATCGTGGCAATGAATTTACAGAGATAAACGGATATGTCAAAAGCGTCTGGAGTGACCTTTTGTGTTTTCCGGTGGGAAAGATCGCAGGAAAACCGGAAGATAACGTTGTATTTGAAAATAGCTGGATGCAGAGCCGGACTTTTGGCGGCGACCGCGGACATGAGGGAACCGATATCATGGCATCGGAAAATGTGCGGGGCATATATCCGGTCTACAGTATGACCGACGGCGTTGTGGAAAATATAGGCTGGCTCCGTCTTGGCGGCTACCGGATCGGAATCCGGAGTCCGTCCGGTGCATATTTTTATTATGCCCATCTGGCGGAGTATGCAAAAGACTTTCAGATCGGTGAAACAGTATCGGCGGGCACATTTCTCGGCTTTATGGGTGACACCGGTTACAGCGATGTGGAGGGCACGACCGGGAATTTTGCAGTCCATCTTCATATGGGAATCTATCTGAATGATAAAGATGGAACAGAGTTTTCGGTAAATTCCTATCCGATGCTTTCTTATTTATGGGAAAGACAAGGAGGCGCACTTAGGTGAACCGCCATTTTTCGACAACATCATTTGCAGCATAATTTGAATATTATACAGATATAGTAAATAATGGCTATTGATATAGTAAGATTTTAGAGAATGGAGAGAGCCATGCGGCTGGATAAATTACTGACCGAACTCGGCATAGGAAGCAGAAGCGAAGTAAAAAAATATATCCGATCAGGACTTGTCACGGTCAACGGGGAAGTTGTAAAGAAACCGGAACAGAAAGTGGATGAAAAAAAGATACGGTCTGTTTTCGGGGGAATCCGTTAACATATACAGAGTATGAATATTATCTGTTTCACAAACCGGCGGGATGCGTGACTGCAACGGAGGACAATCTGCACCGGACAGTCATGGACTATCTGACTGACACGCGCGCCATGACCTCTTCCCTGTGGGGAGACTTGACATTGATACAGAAGGACTGCTGCTCATCACAAATGATGGAGCATTAGCACACGATCTGCTCAGCCCGGCGAAGCATGTTTCGAAGGTTTACTATGCAAAAATCGACGGTCGTGTCACGGAAGAAGATGTTAACCTTTTTGAAAATGGGGTTGACATAGGAGAAGAAAAGCCTACAAAACCGGCACTTTTAGAGGTTTTGCATTCGGGTGACAATTCGGAAATCAGGTTAACAATTACAGAAGGCAGGTTCCATCAGGTAAAGCGGATGTTTGAGGCAGTGGGAAAGAAGGTTACTTATCTAAAACGTGTGGAGATGGGATCACTGGTGTTGCCGGATGAACTTGCTCCCGGGGAATACCGTCCACTGACCGAAGAAGAATTACAGGAACTGCGCCGACACTGACAGGCAGACAGAAAAAAAGAAAACATGCAGATGCAGCTTAGATATCTGTGCTGTCTCTGTGCAATATACAGAAATGAGGATCAACATGAAAAATGGTTTTTTACCAATCAGCAAAGAAGATATGAGAGAGGCTGGTATAGACCAGCTTGATTTTGTTTATGTGTGCGGTGACGCTTATGTCGATCATCCATCGTTTGGACATGCCATCATATCGCGTTTATTAGAAGCACATGGCTATAAAGTCGGTATCATTGCACAGCCGGACTGGCATGACAAAGAGTCTATTAATATTTTAGGAGAACCGCGGCTCGGCTTTCTTGTCTCTGCAGGAAATATGGATTCCATGGTAAACCATTATTCTGTTTCTAAAAAGAGACGCCAGAGCGATGCGTTCACACCGGGAGGCGTGATGGGAAAACGCCCCGATTATGCGACGGTTGTCTATTGCAACTTGATCCGGCAGACATATAAGCACAAACCGATTATCATCGGCGGGATCGAGGCGAGTTTAAGAAGGCTTGCGCATTACGATTACTGGTCGAATAAATTAAAACGTTCCATCCTGTTAGACTCCGGTGCAGACATCATTTCCTATGGTATGGGCGAACACAGTATCATAGAGATCGCAGATGCTCTGGATAGCGGGTTAGATATCAAAGACATCACATTTATTGACGGAACGGTTTACAAGACCAGAAAACGTGAGGATATTTACGATGCAATCGAATTGCCGCATTATGAAGCACTGCTTGCGGATAAAAAAGAATATGCAAAAAGCTTTTATGTGCAGTACAGCAATACGGATCCTTCGTAGCAAAACGTTTGTTTGAAACGTATGACGGGAAAATGTTTGTGGTACAGAATCCGCCATCAAAACCTCTGACCCAGAGTGAGATGGATCAGGTATATTCGCTTCCTTACATGAGAACTTACCATCCATCTTATGAGGAGGCAGGCGGTGTTCCGGCGATCGAGGAGGTCAAATTTTCCTTAGTCAGCAACCGGGGCTGCTACGGCGGCTGCAGTTTCTGTGCACTGACCTTCCATCAGGGGCGTATCATCAGACCAGAAGCCATGAATCGATTTTAGCCGAGGCAAACCAGATCGTCTGGGAACCGGATTTAAGGGATATATCCACGATGTCGGAGGTCCGACTGCAAACTTCCGTGCGCCGGCGTGTGACAAGCAGCTTACCAAAGGTGTCTGTCCGCATAAACAGTGTCTGTTCCCGCAGCCTTGTAAAAATTTGAAAGTAGACCACAAAGATTATCTGTCGCTGCTCCGGAAATTAAGACAGCTCCCGAATGTGAAAAAAGTTTTTATCCGTTCCGGTATCCGGTTTGACTACCTGATTTACGATGAAGACCGCACGTTTTTACGTGAACTTTGCGAGCACCATGTCAGCGGTCAGCTGAAAGTTGCACCGGAACATATCTCCAATGCGGTATTGGAGAAGATGGGAAAACCGAGCGTGGAAGTATATAAAAAGTTCGTGAAGGCATATAAGGACATGAACGAAAAGCTTGGCAAAAAACAGTACTTAGTGCCATACCTGATGTCCTCCCATCCGGGTTCTACTTTAAAGGAAGCAGTAGAACTGGCTGAATTTTTGCGCGATCTTGGTTACATGCCGGAACAGGTACAGGATTTCTATCCGACACCTTCTACGATCTCAACCTGTATGTATTATACCGGATTGGATCCACGCACGATGGAACCGGTTTATGTCGCTGTCAATCCACATGAAAAAGCGATGCAGAGGGCGCTGATCCAGTACCGGAACCCGAAAAATTATGATCTGGTGGAGGAAGCACTCACAAAGGCTGGCAGAACAGACCTGATCGGATTTGACAAACACTGCCTGATCCGTCCGAGAAGAGAACATTCTTTTGATCGAAATGGTGCGAAAAATGACAGAGGAAACAATTCCCACAGAAGCAGTTCAAAAAATGACAGGGACAATTTCCACAGCAAAAACAGCGTGAAAAATGACAGACGGACGGTCACATCCGGCAGCCGTAAAAAGATTACAGCGTCTGGAAATAACCAGCAGAATACTGGCGCCAAGAAAAAAAAGACGATCCGCAATATCCATAAAAAGAAATAGAAAGAAAATTTTATGCGTGAATTTAAAATCAATGAAAACGAAGCGGGACAACGCTTTGATAAATATTTAAAAAAGCTGCTTGGCAATGCGCCGGGCAGCTTTATATACAAAATGCTCCGAAAAAAAAATATTACTTTAAATGGAAAAAAGGCAGACGGAACCGAAAAATTGAATCAGGGCGACGATATAAAACTGTTTTTTCCAATGAAACCTTTGAGAAGTTCAGTGGAAGCGGCACACCGGATTCTGAATTCGAGGCACTTAAAGTACTTTCGAGGGAGTTTACATCAGGAAAACGGAAACTTCCGGTTGTTTATGAAGATAAAGATGTGATTTTTATCAATAAGCCGACCGGCATGCTTTCCCAGAAGGCAAAACCGGAAGATATTTCCGCAAACGAATATATTCTTGCATATCTGATCGCGAAAGGGGAACTGACGGAAAGTTCTTTCCGTACCTTCCGCCCATCGATCTGCAACCGGCTTGACCGCAATACATCCGGTCTGTTAGCTGCCGGAAAAACCTTAAAGGGACTTCAGGAGATGGCAAAAGCCTTAAAGGAACGTTCGGTTCAGAAATATTACCGCTGTATCGTAAAGGGGACGGTAAAAGAAGCTTCTTATCTGAAAGGTTATCTGCAGAAAGATGAATCGTCCAATCAGTTTTGATCCGCAGGACAAAACCTTCTGAGGGAGAATGGCTCCCGATCGAGACGGAATATAAACCGATTCGCTGTATGGGCGGTTACACGGAGTTTGAAGTTCATCTGATGACCGGGCGATCCCATCAGATCCGTGCGCATCTTGCGTCTATCGGACATCCGATCATAGGAGACTATAAATATGGAGATTCTGGAGTTAATGTATATTTTAAGAAAAATGCAAGGATAACGTCACAGCTTCTTCATGCAAGCCGCTTTGTATTTGAGGACGGCAGGGAGATTACGGCTCCATGTGGTGCTGAATTTGAGCGGGCATGGAATGTGATCGAAAATTTATAAACCGATGAATGTACATTCTGTCATGTGCATGTTTTCAGACTATAGTGTTCGAAAAAATTTGGAATAATTTATTTTTATAAAGGAGTACCATCATGGCAACCTGGAACTCAAGAGGACTCAGGGGTTCAACCTTAGAGGAGTTCATCAACCGCACCAATGAAACTTATCTGACAAATGGCCTTGCACTGATTCAGAAAGTTCCAACGCCGATCACACCCATCAATATAGACAAGGCAACAAGGCATATTACGCTGGCATATTTTGAACAGAAAAGTACCGTCGACTATATTGGCGCCGTCCAGGGAATCCCGGTGTGTTTTGACGCAAAGGAATGTGCGACAGACACCTTTCCGCTTCAGAATATCCATGAACATCAGGTAACATTCATGGAAAACTTTGAAAAGCAGGGGGGAATTTCATTTTTTCTGATCAGTTTTACCGCAAGGAACGAATTTTATTATCTGCGCCTTGCAAAGCTGTTGGAATTTTGGAACCGCGCAAAAGAAGGTGGAAGAAAAGTTTCCGTTATGAGGATTAGAATCCGATTATTTCCTTCCGAAAGGAAAAGCGGTACTGGTTCCTTACTTGGATACGCTGCAAAAAGATTTGCTGGCAAGGGATTGACATTCCCTTTGTTTTCCAATATAATAAACAGCAGTTTTGTGTGGTAGCAAGGTAGCACACTAAAGTGCAAGAGAAAAATGTGTGCAGGGACGGCAGAAAAATCACTTATCACATAACGTCCCGGAATGGAGATTTGATGAAAAGACAGTTATTACATACACCTGAAGGTGTCAGGGATATTTACAATGACGAATGCGAGAAAAAGCTGATTTTGCAGGATGAATTATTAAAAGTACAGAAACAGTACGGTTATCACCCAATCCAGACACCAACATTTGAATTTTTTGATACCTTTGGCAGAGAGATCGGAACCACACCTTCGAAGGATCTGTATAAGTTTTTTGACCGGGAGGGAAATACGTTGGTACTTCGACCGGATATTACACCTTCCATTGCGCGATGTGCCGCAATGTATTTTGGTGAGGAGAAGATGCCGATCCGTCTCTGCTATATGGGAAATACATTTTTAAACAACAGCAGCTATCAGGGAAGATTAAAAGAGAGCACACAGCTTGGCGCAGAGCTTTTAGGCGATTCCACGGTAGATGCAGACGCGGAGATCATTGCCATGGTGATCGACTGCCTGAAAAAAGCAGGATTAAAAGAGTTTCAGCTTTCCGTCGGTCATGCAGAATTTTTCCGCGGTTTGACAGATGCGGCAGGGTTAAAGGAAGAACAGGAAGAAGAACTTCATGATCTTATTTCCAACAAAAATTATTTTGGTGTAACGGAGTTTGCTGAGACGCTGAGCTTAAACGATAACTTAAAGGCTCTGTTTGGAATGCTCGGCAATCTGTATACCGGATCTGACGAATTGCAGACGGCAAAGAAATATGCTTCGGAATATCCGCGTATCTTAGCCGCGATTGAGCGCCTTGAGGAGTTACATCAGGTTTTAAAGATCTATGGCATTGATAAATATGTCTCCGTGGAGCTTGGAATTGTCAGCAATTATCAGTACTATACCGGCATCATTTTTGCGGGATACACGTTTGGAAACGGTGAGCCGATCGTAAAGGGCGGCCGTTATGATGAACTTCTGACTTACTTTGGAAAGGAGTCAGCATCCATCGGTTTTGCGATCGTTATTGACCAGCTGATGGCAGCACTTTCCAGACAGAAGATCGAAATTCCGGTACAATATCAGAACGAACTTATTATTTATGATTCGAAAATGCGCAGTGAGGCGATCAAAAAGGCGATGGAGCTGCGTACTGACGGCAGAAATGTGGAGCTGATGGCAAGAGATATCTCAAAGACCGAAGAAGATTATCGCACCTATGCAAAGCAGAATCACTTTGTGAATGTGACATTTATGTAAGGAGACGGATACGATGGAAGAGATGAGATATTTAACCTTTGCCCTTGGGAAGGGAAGACTGGCGAAGAAAACTTTAGAGATGTTTGAACAGATCGGCATAACCTGCGAGGAGATGAAGGACAAAGACACCAGAAAACTGATCTTTGTAAATGAAGAATTAAAACTCCGTTTTTTCCTTGCGAAGGGACCGGATGTGCCGACATATGTTGAATATGGTGCAGCAGATATTGGTATCGTTGGAAAAGATACGATCTTAGAGGAAGGCAGAAATATTTACGAGGTACTTGATCTTGGATTTGGAAAATGCCGCATGTGCATCTGTGGACCGGAAAATGCAAAAGAGCTGTTAAACCATCATGAACTGATCCGCGTTGCAACCAAGTATCCGCGGATTGCAAAAGATTATTTCTATAATAAGAAACATCAGACTGTGGAGATCATCAAGCTGAACGGATCAATCGAGTTGGCGCCGATCGTCGGCTTATCTGAAGTTATCTGCGATATCGTAGAAACCGGCTCCACCCTGCGTGAGAACGGTTTGTCGGTGTTAGAGGAAGTTTGTCCGCTTTCTGCCCGCATGGTAGTCAATCAGGTGAGCATGAAGATGGAAAATGAGCGCATTACAAAACTGATTTCCGATTTAAAGACCGTCATATAAGATAACAAAAACCGTTTGCCACAGCAATGTTTTGAATACAGACGGAACAGATGTTTTGAAATGGAGGAGAAGTATGCGAATTATAGAACTGACAGAAGAGGCAAGAACAAATATACTGGAAAATCTTTTAAAAAGAAGCCCGAATTCCTATGGTGAATTTGAAGGCAGAGTAAATGAGATCATAGAAAATGTAAGGGCAAACCGCGATGCAGCGATCTTTGATTACACAAAGCGTTTTGATGGAGCTGACATCAACGCGGAGAATATCCTTGTGACGGAGGATGAGATTAAAGAGGCCTACGAAAAAGTGGATGAAAAACTGCTTACGGTGATCCGCAAGGCGCTGGTAAATATCCGCAAATATCATGAAAAACAGCGCCAGTATTCTTGGTTTGATTCCGAGGAGTCCGGCATTATTTTAGGACAGAAAGTGACTGCCTTGGAAAAAGTCGGCGTTTATGTACCGGGCGGAAAGGCAGTTTATCCGTCCTCCGTGCTTATGAACATCGTTCCGGCAAAGGTTGCGGGTGTAAAACTATCGTTATGACAACACCTCCCGGAAAAGACGGAAAAGTCAATCCGGCGACCTTAGTTGCGGCAAAAGAGGCAGGTGTGGATGCGATCTATAAAGTCGGCGGTGCACAGGCGATCGCAGCGCTGGCATTTGGTACGGAAAGCGTTCCAAAGGTAGACAAAATCGTAGGTCCTGGTAATATCTATGTTGCCCTGCAAAGAAAGCCGTATTTGGTTTTGTAAGCATTGACTCCATTGCAGGCCCTAGTGAGATCATGGTGTTAGCAGATGAAACTGCAAACCCGCGTTTTGTTGCAGCAGACCTTCTCTCGCAGGCAGAACATGACGAGATGGCATCTGCGATCCTTGTTACAACGAGCAGGGATTTAGCGGAGCAGGTATCAAAAGAAGTGGAAGGTTTTGTGGCACAGTTATCCAGAAAAGAAATCATTCAGAAGTCTTTGGATAATTATGGTTATATCTTAGTGGCAGAAAGTATGGACGAGCGATCGCGACAGTGAACGAGATTGCATCCGAGCATCTTGAACTTGTCACAAAGAATCCATTTGAGACGATGACAAAGATCCGCAACGCGGGAGCAATTTTTGTCGGGGAATATTCCAGTGAACCATTGGGTGATTATTTCGCCGGTCCAAACCATGTGCTGCCGACGAACGGAACTGCAAAATTTTTCTCACCGCTTAGCGTGGATGATTTTATCAAAAAGTCAAGCATTATCTCTTATTCAAGAGAGGCATTAGAGCCGATTTATAAAGATATCGTACAGTTTGCAGAATGTGAACAGTTAACGGCGCATGCAAATTCAATCCGTGTACGATTTGAAGACTAGAGAGGAATGTGGTAAAATGGAAAGAACGGCGGAGTACATACGAAAAACAAAAGAAACGGATATTAAGATTAATCTGAATATAGACGGAACTGGTAAAGCGGAGATTGACACTGGGATCGGCTTTTTTGATCATATGTTAGAAGGATTTGCCAGACATGGTTTTTTGATCTGGATGTCAAAGTGGAAGGGGATCTTGCCGTGGACTGCCATCACACGATCGAAGACACCGGAATCGTGCTTGGTAATGCGATCCGCAAAGCGTTAAAAAATAAAAAGGGCATCAAACGTTTTGGAAGCTGTATTTTGCCGATGGATGAGACACTGGTGCTCTGCGCCGTGGATCTCTCCGGCAGACCTTATCTTGTTTTTGATGGCGAATTTACTGTGGAGCGCGTAGGGTATATGGACACGGAGATGGTTAAAGAATTTTTCTATGCCGTTTCTTATGCAGCGGGTATGAATCTGCATATCCGTGTATTGTCCGGCGGCAATAACCATCATATGATCGAAGCAATGTTCAAGGCATTTGCGAGGGCGTTAGATGAAGCAACCGGCTATGATCCGCGTATCACGGATGTGTTGTCCACAAAAGGCAGCCTGTAGGAAAACTTGCGATTCCTGCAGAAATCTGTCTTAGGTATATATCACAAAAGAAAAACGTGTATGGCTTGTTAAGAAAATGCAGGAATGGAGAGTTTTTAAATATGGAACACAAAAATATTGTTGCCACCATTTACTTAAAAAATGGACAGGCAGTAAAAGGCATGGATAATTTTGAACCAATGGGCTGGGACGTGATCAGTCTGGCACGTCTTTATAATGACAGCGGTATCGATAAAATCATCATTTTTGATCTCTCAGACGATGACGAAGAACACGAGAAGAATATCCATACCATCAAAAATATCAACCGCAATGTCGAGATCAAAGTCTGCGCAGGTGGAAACATCAGCCGCTTTGAGGATGTCAAGAAGTTTATTTATGCCGGATGCCTGCAGGTTATTGTAAACGGTGCAAAATCAAACAGCATGGATATTGCAAGAGAGGCGAGCGACCGTTTTGGAAAAGAGCGCATCCTTGTTTCCGTGGCAAATGTTGATTTTGTATTCAAACATCAGGAGGAGATGCAGGAGCATTTTCACGAACTTCTGGTTTTAAACACCAGCGTTTTGACGGCAATCGAAAATATTACAGACGTTCCGTATGTCGTATATTTTGAGGAATGCGATTACGAGAAAATTATTGAGACCTTAAAACGCGAAAATGTACGCGGAATTGCCGGATCTTTTATCAATGATCCTGAGACAGATATCATGGAAATGAAAGCACAGCTCTCTGCAGGCGGGATCAAGATGGATAATTTCGAACCGGCATTAAAATGGGCAGATTTAAAGAAAAATTCGGATGGCATGGTTCCGGTTATTGTGCAGGATTACCGCACGGATGAGGTTTTGATGCTTGCTACATGAACGAAGAGGCTTTTGAAACGACGATCAATATCGGAAAGATGACCTATTACAGCAGAAGCCGCCAGGAGTTATGGATCAAAGGTATGACATCTGGACATATCCAGTATGTAAAGTCACTGACCGCAGACTGTGATTATGATACGATCTTAGCGAAAGTATCACAGATCGGTGCAGCCTGCCACACCGGAAATGTTTCCTGTTTCTTTAATGAGATCGTCAAGAAGGAGTATATGGAGAAAAATCCGCTGAAAGTATTAGAGGATGTCTATGCGATTATTTTAGACCGCAAGGCAAACCCGAAAGAGGGGTCATACACGAACTATCTGTTTGACAAAGGACTCGATAAGATCTTAAAGAAGATCGGAGAAGAGGCATCAGAAATCATCATCGCAGCCAAAAATCCGGATCCGGAAGATATCAAATATGAGATATCCGATTTCATGTATCATATGATGGTGCTGATGGCGGAAAAGGGAGTTACGTGGGAGGAGATCACACAGGAGCTTTCACAGAGGTAATATACGAAGGACATTTACAGGCAGAAATTACTTGTAAATGTCCTTTTGCAGGTTCGTCATGAATAACAAATATTTATGAAAGAGAGATTACAATGATACCATTAAAAATAGAAACACTGTTAAAAGGCCGCGTGGTTGAACATGATCGGGTAGAATATAAAACAGGATGGAACCCAAATGATATCATTCATTCTATTTGTGCTTTTGCAAATGATTATGACAATACAAACGGTGGATATATTGTGATCGGTGTAAAAGAAGAAAATGGGATGCCGGTATTTCCTTTAGAAGGGGTACCAAAAGAGGATCTGGATTCCATCCAACAGGAAATTTTTCAGTATTGCAATCAGATCGTTCCAAGATATATTCCGAGAATGGAAATCATTGATTATCAGATTCCGGAATTTTTTTGATTTATCTTTGGTGTTCTGCTGGTGACAGTGGTCCATATCAGGCGCCTAAAACTGTTTATCTGGAAATTGATAATATCAGACGGGGATATCTGGAAGATTTTATTAAGAAAAGCAATAGCAGCCTGATCGAAGAAATCAATAACAGTACGCTCGAAGAATTACTCCTTGCCGAAGAAGTCGCCGATGAGACAGATACAGAATTGGATATTAGAAATATCGGGGTTTTAATGTTTGCAGAACATCCGGAAAAATTTATCCCAGGATCATACATTGAGTTAATCCGGTTTAATACAAAAGAAGCAGAGGCATCCAATGATTTTATTGAAAAAACCTTTACAGGTCCTATCTGGAAACAGGTTCAGGATGCATTAGATTACATTAACACAAATGTTATTGAAGAAAAAGTTGTAAAACTTCAGGGGCAGGCGGAATCAGAACGATTTTTTCATAAATCATATCGTGAACAGGAACCTGTTGAAATCCGGATTTACGTCGACAGTATCCAGATACTCAATTATCCGGGATTGGCAAAATGGATTAATTTTGAGCGATTTGCCGAAGGCAGGATCAAAGGCAGAAAATACAGGAACAGACGGATTGGAGAATTATTTAAAGAAATTGATTTGTCAGAGAAAAAAGGCACAGGTATTCCCAAAATATTACGTGAACTTAAGAAAAATGGTTCTCCTGGACCGGAATTTGATATGGATGATGACAGAACATATTTGAATACAATTATTCATATCCGCGATGGATTTGATAAAAATGAGATTATGTCCGAATCAATGTCCGAATCAATGTCCAAATCAATGTCCGAATCAATGTCCGAATTAGAAATTGCCAGAATACAGGTAATATTACAATATCTGACTGTTCATGATACCATTAACAGTGCAAAAGCGGCTGAATTACTGGATGTAGAGAAAAAGACCGCAAGCCGGCTGTTGTCAAAAGCTGAAAAAGTAGAAGTTCTGATCAGCAAAGGCAAAACGAAAGATAAAGTTTATATGAAAAAATAATTTTGGTATATCAGATAAAATCCTGAAAATGAAAATTGGAGACTCCATGTTTGAAAAAATAAAACAACTTATGACTGGTAATCTGTCAAAAGGCGGCAGGCAGGTCTACATCGATGATCTGCGCGTCATAGCGACCGTATTTGTGATCGGGGTGCATACAGTCTCACTGGCTGCCACGATGACAGAATACGGAAGCATCCCATTCCGGGTGCTTACCATCTTTAATTTTATATTTTTGTCCTGCAACCTGCTTTTTGTCATGTTAAGCGGAGCATTATTGCTTCCGGTAAAAAATGAATCGATCGGCAATTTTTTCCGGAAACGTTTCACAAAAGTTGCAATTCCGCTGGTTGTCTATTACATTCTGTATATCGTGGCAAAGGAAGGGCTTGTCTGGCTGAGACCGGACCACTGGATTCTGATGTTGAGGCGTATTTTAACGGGGGCTCCAATGGAGGCACCTCATTTCTGGCTGGTCTATGTGATCATCTGGCTGTATGTACTGACGCCGTTTATGCGGTATATTGTACATAATATTCCCGATACCGTATTGTCGGGTGTGATAGGGGTCGTATTTGCAATTTGTGCATTGGACACCTATCTACCACTTTACGGAATCAACTCTGTGTTTGGCATTGTGGTGGATTCTTATGCGGGCACTTTTTTACTTGGATATTTTCTTCCTGAAAAATGCAGCAGAAAGGTAGAAATTTTTCATGTTTACAGGATTTCTATCATTTATTGAAACCTGTATGTGGATCTGGAACGGAAATGATTATGTCAATTATATTTATCAGAATTCGCCCACAATGATGTGTTTTACGGCAGCTATCTTTTTGTTGGTAAAGCGCCTTGCGTCCCAAAAAACAAAAAGCAGTTTCTTTGTGCAGAGGATCAGCCGGTACAGTTATTCTATTCTGCTGATCCACTGGGGCGTACTTCATTTTGTGGTCAAACAGAAACTGCATGTCAATGTGCTCGGCGGTGGCATTGTCGGCGGCTGTATTGTGATGATGGTACTGACTCTTTTTATCTCAGCAATCGGTGCAATGATCCTTGACAATACGCTGCTGAAATGGCTCCAGAAACCTTTTACAAAAAGCAGAGACAGAAATAAAATACAAGGTATGAATTTGTCCATAGATTCATAAAATGATATCAAAAATCAGAATAAAAAAACGATGTTTACTTAAAAACGGTCACTGGTATACATAATATTTTTATGGTAAACCAGTGCCGGGACACAGAACTGCTGTATGAAATCAGTCATATAATTTTATGCAGATGGACTGGCACAGAAATGGAGTGTTCTATGGACAGACAGACAGTCGAACGGCGCAGGGAATATGTGCAGAATATCCGCAATTCTTTTTATGAGGAAAACGGGATGCAGAAGAGAGAGACCAGAGAGGTGGATGATTCTGCACCGGAAATGGGGCTTGCGGCAGCACTGAAACTGCGCATTTTTTTATCTGTATGTATATTTGCAGCTTTTTTAGGCTGCATGTATACCCATACGGATTTGTGTGGTTACAGCACGCAGACGATCACAGAAATGATCTGTGATAATCATTATTATACAAATCTGAAAAATTATGTTATGATACATTGAGCGCAAGTGAGTCAACATACATGTATGATCGACGAAGGCGAAATTTGAGCGCGAAAGAAGAAATGGAAAGGATTTTTTTAAATGACAAAATTAGCTTTATCCGATGAGATACTGATGAAGATTGATAAACCGGCGCGCTATATCGGTAACGAGTTAAACAGCGTGGTAAAAGAGAAAGATACGGTTGATATCCGATTTGTGATGTGTTTCCCGGATGTTTATGAGATTGGAATGTCACATCTTGGTATTCAGATTTTATACGATATGTTAAATAAAAGAGAGGACGTCTGGTGTGAGCGCGTCTATTCCCCATGGTCGGATCTGCATGCAATTTTAAAAGAAGAGAATATCCCGTTATTTTCTTTAGAGTCGCAACAGCCGGTAAAGGATGCGGATTTCTTGGGAATTACGATACAGTACGAGATGTGTTATACCAATATCTTACAGATCTTAGATCTAAGCCAGATTCCAATCGAGGCAGCAGACAGGACGGAAAATGATCCGATCTTAATTGGCGGAGGTCCATGTACCTATAACCCGGAACCGATTGCGGAATTTTTTGATCTGTTTTATATGGGAGAAGGCGAAATTTCCTATGATGCACTGCTGGATCTGTACAAAAAATGAAGCAGGAAGGAGCTTCGCGCAAGGATTTTTTACATGAGGCCGCAAAGATTCCTGGTATTTATGTACCATCTTTATATGAAGTAAGCTATAAAGAGGATGGAACGATCGCCGGATTTGAACCGGTGTATGAGGATGTGCCACGCACGGTTACAAAACAGATTGTTACAGATATGACGCAGGCAGTTTATCCGGAAAAACCGATTGTACCATTTATCAAGGCAACACAGGACCGCGTGGTTCTTGAGATCCAGCGAGGCTGTATCCGTGGCTGTCGTTTCTGCCAGGCGGGTATGGTCTACCGTCCGACACGTGAAAAAGATGTGGAACGTTTAAAAAAACTTGCGTACCAGATGTTAAAGTCAACCGGACATGAAGAGATCTCTTTAAGCTCTTTAAGTTCTTCCGATTACTCACAGTTACAGGAACTTGTGACATTTTTAATTGAGGAATTTAAGGGAAAAGGTGTCAATATTTCTCTTCCATCTCTGCGTATCGATGCATTTTCCTTAGATGTTATGGGAAAAGTGCAGGATATCAAGAAAAGCAGTCTGACCTTTGCACCGGAGGCTGGTTCCCAGCGTCTCAGGGATGTTATCAATAAAGGTCTTACAAAAGAGGTTATCTTAGAAGGTGCCGGAATGGCATTTGAAGGTGGCTGGAATAAGGTAAAGCTTTACTTTATGTTAGGGCTTCCGACCGAGACAGAAGAGGATATGAAGGCGATCCCGGAACTGGCAAACGATATTGCGGTACGTTATTATGAGATTCCAAAAGATCAGCGGAATGGGAAATGCCAGATCACAATTTCAACATCGTTTTTTGTGCCAAAGCCTTTTACACCGTTCCAGTGGGCATCCATGCATGACCCGGAGGACTATATTGCGCGTGCGAAAGTGGTCAATGACACGGTAAAAGAGCAGTTAAACCGTAAAAGCATCAAATACAACTGGCATGAAGCTGATGTGACGGTGTTAGAGGGTGTATTAGCACGCGGTGACCGCAAGGTCGGAAATGTGATCCGCACGGTTTATGAGCGTGGCGGCATATTTGATGCGTGGTCCGAATATTTTGATTACCAGAGATGGTTGGATGCATTTGCGGAATGTGGCGTGGATATGGATTTTTACACCAAAAGAGAGCGCTCACTTGATGAAGTATTTCCATGGGATTTCATTGATACCGGCGTGACGAAAGAATTCTTAAAACGCGAATGGCAAAATGCCATGGAAGAGAATGTGACTCCAAACTGCAGGATGCGCTGCTCCGGATGTGGTGCCGCCCAGTTTAAAACAGGGGTATGTATGGCAGAGCGTTAAAAAAGATATTTAACGTTTTACATGAGATACTTAATGTGAAAGAAGAAAGGGTTAATGTAAGGTTGACATTATGATAAAGATAAGGATTAAATTCCGTAAATACGGTGTGATGCGTTTTATCGGACATCTGGATATTATGCGTTATTTTCAGAAGGCAATGCGCAGGGCAGAAATTGATATCTGCTACTCGGAAGGCTTTTCCCCGCACCAGATCATGTCTTTTGCGGCACCGCTTGGTGTCGGAATCACCAGTGATGGAGAGTATCTTGATATTGAAGTAAATTCTACCAGATCAAGCGAAGCGTCTATTAAGGCACTGAATGATACCATGGTGGAAGGTGTGGAAGTCACAGAGTATGTAAAGCTGCCGGACAATGCAAAAACAGCAATGTCCATGGTTGCAGCGGCGGACTATGACCTTTTCTTTAAAGAAGGGTATGAACCGGCTGCAGACGTTAGAACTTTTGCAGATGGCATCCGTCAGTATTTTACGGAAAAAGAAGAATTTCTGATCACAAAACAGACGAAAAAAAGCGAAAAAGTCATGGATTTAAAGCAGCTTGTATATGCATTTGATGTGTCAGAAAGAGACGGCAGACCGGTATTTTATTTAAAAGTATCCACAGGAAGTACGGATAACCTAAAGCCGGAACTTGTACTAGAAGCAATGTTTCAGGCAATGGGATATACTTATGACCAGAATGCGATCCAGATTCACCGCAGGGATGTCTATGCCATGGATCCGGCAGGAGATGGATTTATTTCCCTTGGGAAAATGGGGGAAGTGATCGGGTAATATGAACCGTTTTATTATTACAACAACAGAAATCGAAAAAAAGAATACCGCATTGCGGCACTCTGTGATGCCAGACAAAAACTGATCGAAGTGACCACGGAATCCATGACCGGGACATCTGTGCTTGGAAATATTTATATAGGCAGGGTAGAAAATGTTGTAAAAAATCTGAATGCTGCCTTTGTCTGCATTGCACCGGGACAGAACTGTTACCTGCCGCTGCAGGAGCTGAAAAATCCGGTTTTTACCAAAAAACAATCAGAAAAAAAAGCAATTTGTGCAGGGGATGAACTTTTAGTTCAGGTGGTAAAAGAAGCATTAAAGACGAAGGATCCTTCCGTAAGTACGAACCTTACGTTTACCGGAAAATATGTGATCCTTACGACTGGAAAACGAAAAATCGGTGCATCTTCCAAGCTGCCAAAAGAGAAAAGAGAAAAGCTGTTAAAGATCGTAGAAGATTTTCTTTCAGGCAAAGAACAGATTCCATATGGTGTGATCATCCGTACCAATGCTGCGCAGGCATCAAAAGAGGAACTGCTTTTGGAATTGGCACAGCTTGAGGCAGAAGTTCAAAAAATCATCTCAGGCGCAAAATATTTGATCCGCTATTCTCTGGTACATAAAGAGGAACAGCCGTGGCAGAAGATGTTAAACGGACTTTATGAAACAGAACTGGGGGAAGTGGTGACGGATGACAGAGAAATCTTTGAGACAATCTGTAACATGTATGGTGTCGGTGCAAAACAGCTTGTAACCGGGGGCAGTGTGAGATCCAGGGTAGATGAAATACTCACCGGACATGGTCTTAAAATCCGCTATTATGAAGATGAAATGGTTTCATTATCTGCACTTAGCGGGATCACATCACAGCTTCACGATGCATTGAGGGAGAGAGTATGGTTAAAGTCAGGTGCATACCTTATTATCCAGCCGACGGAAGCTCTGACGGTAATTGATGTAAATACCGGAAAAAACATTGCCAAAAAGGAAATGCAGGAAAACTTCCTTAAAGTAAATATCGAAGCTGCAGAAGAAATTGCAAGACAGTTAAGGCTGCGCAATATTTCAGGGATTGTCATTGTTGATTTTATCAATCTGGAAGCAAAGTCGGCAGAGAGTGAACTTTTAAATGTTTTTGGAGCGGCACTGAAAAAAGATCCGGTACCAACGCAGATCGTTGAGATGACAAAACTCGGTCTTGTTGAGGTCACGCGGAAGAAAATCAAAAAATCACTGCGGGAGAGTTTGTCCTGACACAATCTGGAACATTTTACGGACATTTGAGTATCATCAAAATTAAGAAAGTATAGAGAGAATAAAAATGAATTTAAGTTTTATTGAGATTTTAAAAGTAATTTTTCTTGGAATCGTGGAGGGAATCACGGAATGGCTCCCGATCAGCAGCACCGGACACATGCTTTTAGTGGACGAATTTTTACAGCTAAACGCAAGTGATTCCTTTAAGGAAATGTTTTTTATTATCATTCAGCTTGGTGCGATCCTTGCGGTTGTAGTCCTCTACTGGAACCGGATGTTTCCGTTCCAGTTTAAGGATAAGGCGAAGCCTGTGATAAGAAAAGATATTTTTTCTTTATGGTTTAAAGTAGTGGTAGCATGTATTCCGGGAGCGGCTGTCACAATATTATTTGACGATTATATCGAAGCACATCTTCACACACCGGTTGTGATTGCGATCGCTCTGATCTTTTATGGTGTTGCCTTTATTCTGATTGAAAACTGGAATAAGACAAGAGAGCCAAAGATCAAAACACTTGCGGATATTTCCTACCAGACTGCATTTATGATCGGATTGTTTCAGGTTCTTTCCATCATTCCTGGAACTTCACGTTCCGGTGCAACGATCATAGGTGGACTGATCATCGGTGTCTCCCGTGTAGCTGTTGCGGAGTTCACGTTCTACCTTGCAGTTCCGGTTATGCTCGGCATGAGCCTCTTAAAACTCTTGAAATTTGGATTCGCATTTACCGGGGCAGAGCTTGTGATCCTGGGAGTTGGAACAGTGGTTGCGTTTCTTGTATCCATTGTTGTCATCCGCTTTTTGATGTCCTATATCCGGAAACATGACTTTAAGGTATTTGGATGGTACCGTATCGTGCTTGGAGCGCTGATGCTGGTTTATTTTGCTTTCAGATAAAAATATTTTATAAATTTGTAAAAAATGGTTGACGTAACAAAAAATATATGCTAAAGTAACGAAGTATGCCGCACAGTGAGGTCTGAAAGTCCGTCTATACTGTATCAATCACAGATAGAAGGCACCATAACTGGCGAGTAATGATAATAGGAGGTGCCATATGTACGCAATTATAGCAACAGGTGGTAAACAGTACAAAGTATCCGAAGGCGATATCATTACCATTGAAAAGCTCGGAAAAGAAGCTGGTGAGAAAGTAACTTTTGATCAGGTTTTAGCTGTATCTGACAACGGTATCAAAGTTGGTTCTGATGTAGCAAACGCTTCTGTAGAGGCTTCTGTCGTAAAAGAGGGCAGAGGTAAAAAAGTTATCGTTTATAAGTACAAGAGAAAGACTGGCTATCACAAGAAAAACGGTCACAGACAGGCGTTTACACAGGTTAAGATTGAAAAGATCAATGCGTAATCGACAGGGAAAGTTGTTATGACAAAGATAACGATTTTCAGAAACCGTGACAACGAGTTTTTAGGCTTTGAATGTCTTGGACATGCCGGATATGCAGAGGAAGGCGAAGATATTGTATGTGCAGGGATTTCCGCATTGGTCATCAATACGGTAAACAGTCTCGGCTTATATACGAAAGATGCCTTTTCCACTGATTCGGATGAGGAGACAGGAAAGATAAGCTTATCGTTTTCTTCCCCGGCAGGACATGATGCCGATCTACTTATGAAGTCATTGGTTTTAGGTTTGCAGGGAATACAAAACACTTATGGAAATGATTATATCATTCTAAAATTCAGGGAGGTGTAAGACATGTTAAATATGAACCTTCAGTTTTTGCTCATAAAAAGGGAGTTGGTTCTACAAAGAACGGTCGTGATTCCGAATCTAAAAGATTAGGAGCAAAAAGAGCAGACGGACAGTTTGTAAAAGCTGGAAACATTTTATACAGACAGCGTGGAACAAAGATTCATCCGGGCGTTAATGTAGGTATCGGTGGAGATGATACATTATTTGCTTTAACAGATGGTATCTTAAGATTCGAAAGAAAAGGAAGAGATAAGAAACAGGCTTCCGTTTATCCAGTAGCTGAATAAGATGTACTGTGGACCCGACTATGAACACCCATCACAGATGGCACATCCATCGCAGATGGATGTGATAGCCGGGTTCTATTTGTATTAAGAATGTGACAGGTAATTCACATGTATTCAAAGTCAGGTTGAACCCTGCTTTATGTACGTGTTTTTGTTAAATTTGAGGTAGAAAAATATGTTTGCAGACAGAGCAACAATTATTATAAAATCAGGAAAAGGCGGGGATGGTCATGTCAGTTTCCGCAGGGAAAAATATGTGCCGGACGGCGGTCCGGATGGCGGAGACGGCGGCCGCGGCGGTGATATCGTATTCGTGGTCGATGACGGTTTAAATACGCTTACCGACTATCGTCACAGAAGAAAGTTTGCCGCACAGCCGGGAGAAGAAGGCGGAAAACGCAATTGTCATGGAAAGAACGGCGAGGATCTGATCTTAAAAGTTCCGGCAGGAACTGTGATCAAAGATGCAGAGTCCGGAAAAGTAATTGCTGATATGTCCGGTGACAACCGCAGACAGGTGATCTTAAAAGGCGGCCGCGGCGGTCTTGGAAACCAGCATTTTGCAACATCTACCATGCAGGCGCCGAAATATGCACAGCCGGGTGGAGATGCCATTGAACTGGAAGTAAAATTGGAATTAAAGGTGATCGCGGACGTCGGTCTGGTCGGTTTTCCGAATGTTGGAAAGTCAACGTTATTGTCAAGGGTAACCAATGCACAGCCAAAGATCGCCAATTACCATTTTACAACCTTACAGCCAAACCTTGGTGTCGTAGACTTAGATGGTGCGAAGGGATTTGTCATTGCAGACATTCCGGGACTCATTGAGGGGGCATCTGAAGGTGTCGGACTCGGACTTGAGTTTTTGCGTCATATTGAGCGTACAAAAGTCATGATCCATGTGGTCGATGCAGCCGGAACCGAAGGACGTGATCCAATCGCAGATATCCGTGCTATCATGAAGGAATTAGAGGCATATGATCCGAAACTTTTAGAAAAGCCGCAGGTGATTGCAGCAAACAAGATGGATGCGGTGTACGGTGATGAGAATGAGATCGTCCAGTCTTTAAGACAGGAGTTCGAAAAAGACGGAATCCGTGTATTCCCGATTTCTGCAGTCAGCGGAAAGGGATTAAAAGAGTTGCTGTATCATGTTCAGGAGCTGCTCGATCACTGCGACAGCGAGCCGGTGATCTATGAGCCTGAATTTGATCCGGCACTGCGATTCTTTAAGGATGAGCCTTATACGATTTCACAGGCGGCAGATGGAGCATTTGAGATTGAGGGACCAAAGATCGAAAAAATGCTTGGTTATACCAATATCGATTCTGAAAAAGGATTTTTATTCTTCCAGAAGTTTATGAAGGAACAGGGTATTTTAAAAGAATTAGAAGCCCAGGGAATCGAAGATGGCGATACTGTGCGTATGTATGGATTTGAATTTGATTATTATAAATAATAAGAAACTGATGTGATATTAATGGCACTGGGAAACGGTGCGGAAATGAGGAATGTTATGGCATTAACAAGTAAACAGCGTGCATACCTTGGCGGATGTGCAAGCACGATGGATCCGATCTTTCATATTGGAAAAGCAAGCCTTACACCGGAGATCATTACAGCGTTAGACGAAGCATTAGAAAAGAGAGAGCTGATCAAGGTGGCTGTATTAAAAAACTGTATTGATGATCCGAGAGAGATTGCTGCAGTGACTGCAGAGCGGACACGTTCTGAGGTTGTGAAGGTAATTGGAAAGAAGATCGTTTTATTCCGTCAGGCGAAGAAAAATACCAAGTACGAACTGCCGGGCTGATATGGAAGATGCAGAGTGCAGGATCGGACAAAAGCATTTAAAGAGGGTAGGCATTTTAGGCGGTTCTTTTGATCCGATTCATAAGGGACATTTAAATATTGCGCAGAGTGCGTATGAAGAATTTGCATTGGATGAAGTATGGTTTATTCCCGCCGGACATTCTCCGAATAAAGACGAGAAAAAAATGACAGCGGCAGATATCCGGGCGGAAATGACAGCTCTGGCTATCTATGATATTCCATATTTTAAACTTTCACGAATGGAAATCGATGCAGAGGGGACAAGTTATACTTATCTGACACTCACAAAATTAAAAGAGGCTTGTCCGGATACTGATTTTTTCTTTATTATGGGGGCTGACTCCCTTGATTATTTAGAAAAATGGTATCATCCTGAAATTATCTGTGAGAAGGCAGTTATTTTGGCTGCAGTACGTGATGATATGGATTTGTCGGAGGTTGAGAAAAAGATTTCTGCCTTAAAACAGCTATTTCCTGCTGAAATCTATCCAATCGAGGGTGGAAAAACAGATATTTCATCCAGTGAGATCCGTGCGGCTTTAAGACGCGGAAAAACAGATATTTCGCTGATTCCGCCTAAAGTACTGGCATATATTCAGGAACATCATTTGTATGAGGAGGATTAGATGATAAGACATGCAATTATGTCTGCGCAAATCTGACGGCAGCATCTCTTCGCAATAAGCTGGTCTGAAATGGAGATTATCATGGAATTAAATGAAATTCGAAAAAAGTTAAAAAAAGAACTGGATAAGGGGCGTTATGAGCACACGAAAGGTGTTATGTACACTGCGGGCTGTCTTGCCATGGCACATGAGTATTCCATGGAAAAGGCAATGCTTGCAGGATTACTTCATGACTGTGCAAAGTGTATCCCAAATGATCAGAAAATAGAAATGTGTGAAAAAAATCACATTCTGATCAATCCGGTAGAATATAAAAGTCCGTATCTGCTGCATGCAAAATTAGGGGCATTTTTGGCGGAAACGGTATATGAAGTATCGGATCCACAGATTTTACATGCAATCAAAGTGCATACGACCGGTGAACCGGATATGAGCCTCTTAGACAAAATCATTTATATTGCGGATTATATTGAGCCTGGGCGGGATAAGGCAGAAAACCTTCCCTATATAAGGAAGATCGCTTTTGAAGATCTGGATGTCTGTATGGCGGAAATCCTGCATGATACGCTGGCTTATCTATCCAGCCGTGGTGGAAGTATCGATGCAACAACAAAGATGACCTATGATTTTTACCGTCAATACAGGAAAAAACATGATTGATGTTTCAAGTTTAAACATGCCTTTCTGGTGTGGTGTATGAAGCCATTGCCGGGAAAATAAACAAAAATAATAGGAGAGTGTAGATTTATGACTTCAGCAGAATATTGTAAAATAGCAGTGAAGGCACTGGAAGACAAGAAGGCAGAGGATGTGAAAGTAATTGATATCCGTGAAATTTCACCGATCGCAGATTTTTTTATCATTGCAGATGGAATGAACCAGAATCAGATTCAGGCAATGCGTGATGCGGTAGATGAAGCTTTATATAAGGCAGATCTTAAAGTACGGCAGGTGGAAGGCAATCAGTCTTCTACATGGATTCTGATGGACTATAATGATATCATTATCCATATTTTCTCGAAAGAGGACAGACTTTTTTATGATCTTGAGCGTATCTGGAAAGATGGGAAAGAGATCAGTGTGGATGAACTGTAAAAAATAGTGATATGTTTTGTAAATAGTTTTATGAACATAAACGGAAAAGGCAGCTGATTGTTAACATGAAAATCAGCTGCCTTTTCCTTAATTTAAAAATCGCATAATACCGAATACTTTACCAAGAATCGAACATTCATTCACAATGATCGGATCCATGGTATCATTTTCCGGCTGCAGGCGAAAGTGACCGTCTTCTTTGTAAAAAGTTTTTACGGTTGCGGAATCATCTACAAGCGCAACGACAATATCTCCATTCTGTGCATCTGATTGTTTCTGTACAAGAATCTTATCACCGTTAAATATTCCGGCATTAATCATACTGTCCCCTTTTACCTTTAACATAAACGTTTCTGCATTTGGCATAAACTCAGTAGGAATCGGAAAGTAATTTTCGATATTCTCAACGGCAAGCAGCGGCTGACCGGCAGCTACCTGACCAATGATAGGGACATTTACGACTTCACGTCTTGTTAAGTTGAAATTGTCATCAATGATCTCGATGGCACGTGGTTTTGTAGGATCTCTTCGGATATAACCATTCTTTTCAAGAGTCTCAAGGTGTGAATGAACAGAAGAAGTTGACTTTAAATGAACTGCTTCGCAGATCTCACGAACTGCAGGCGGATAACCTTTGTTTAAAATTTCCTGTTTGATATATTCTAAAATTTCTCGCTGCTTACTGCTGATTTTGCCATATGCCATAAAGTGCCTCCTATTATACGATAAAATGTATTTTATCAATCTTGTAAAGGGATGATTCTGCCCGTATTTATTTTATCATAAAACAAATGAAAATGCAAACGTATATTCCGAAAATTTGTTCGATTTTTCACTTGACAAACAAATGTTCGTGCATTATGATACAGATATACAAACAGCTGTTCGTAACAAATGTTCGCATGTGATGGAGGGTGTTTATGAGAAGCAGAAGAAAAAGCGGGAAAAAGCAGAAATCAGTTTTTTTGATCGCATTATCAATGGTACTATTTATAATAATGTGTTCCGCATGTTTTGGTACGATCCGGGCACAGGCGGCTGATGAAACCAGTGCCTATAAATATTATACCAGCATACAGATTACCCCGGGACAGACGTTAAATGACATTGCAGGGATTTATATGACCGATGATTATAAAGATACCTCAGCTTATATAGAAGAGGTATGTATGATCAATCATATCTTTCCGGATGATATTCATGAGGGCGAATATCTGACAGTGCCATATTATTCAGCAGAATATTTAAAATAGGTGCCCAAATAGCAGCGCAAAACAGCAACAAAACAGCAACAAAACAGTAGGAACAAAACAGTAGTCTGTGGGGATGTTGTATTTTTCTTCAAAATAAGCTATAATAATTATATTCGGCATAAAAATATCCCGATGGAAGTGGTGATATTCAGGGTATATGCCAGGTACGGAGGATAGCGTTGAAGATATGTTAAAGTTTATTTATGTAATTCTTATGAACCTTTTCAGAGCACCATATATGATTCCAAAGATGCATAAGGAAGCGGATCATCCTGAAAAATATTCAGAAGAAGAGCGATATGAGCTTGCGCGCCATGTGATTCGCCTTATGAAAACGACTGGTGGAATTAAGACGAAAGCATATGGTCTGGAAAATCTCCCGTCAGAGGGCGGCTATATGATGTATCCAAACCATCAGGGAAAGTATGACGCACTTGGTATTATTTATACCCATAAAAAACCGTGCTCTATCGTCATGGATCGTGCAAAATCCAATACGATCCTCGTTCGGGAATTTATCGATCTGCTGCAGGGAAAACGTCTGGATAAGAAGGATGTAAGGCAGGCGCTTACAATCATTAATGAAGTTTCAGAAGACGTTAAAAAGGGGAAACGTTATATCCTTTTCCGGAAGGCGGGTACGATTTCAATAATCGTAATAACGTATGCAATTTCAAGGCCGGTAGTTTTAAAATTGCTTTAAAGACAAAGGCACCGATTATACCGGTTGCCTGATCGATTCCTATAAGGTTTTTAACAGTTTTAATCTGGGACCTGTGACAACACAGGTACACTATCTGAAACCTATTTTATTTGATGAATATGGTTCATTGAAAACACATGAGATTGCAGAACTGGTACAGCGCAGGATTCAGGAAAAAATTGACAGTATATTGTTACCGGAGACATAATATATGAAACAATAGAATGCATCTTCCATGAACATTCTATTGTTATGAATTAGAAAAAGTGTTATATGATATAAAATGTCATATAGCACTTTTTTAATAATACACAGAAATCAGATCTCACGTAATTTGACATATTTCGCAGCACTCCGGCGTCTTTCATCTTCAAGTGCAGCATAGTGCTTACGGGTAGTATTGACATCTTTATGTCCAAGAACATCGGCAACCAGATAGATATCGCCGGTTTCGCGGTAGAGGGATGTACCGTAGGTACTCCGAAGTTTATGCGGTGTAATATGTTTTAAGGTTGTTACAAGCTTGGAATATTTTTTTACCATATTTTCTACGGATCTGACACTTATGCGCTTGTTTTGAAGTGATAGGAAGAGCGCATTGATACTTCCGTCGGCTGCAGTGATTTTCTGGCGTTCCACCATATAATCCATGAGAGCTCTGCGGACTTCCTCTCCAAAATATACGACAACTTCTGCGCCACCTTTGCGGTGGATTTTAATGCCGTTATTTTTAAAGTCAACATCTTCCATATCGAGGCCGACACATTCAGAAACACGGATACCGGTTCCTAAAAGAAGTGTCATCATTGCCAGATCCCGGATTTTTGTCTTTTCATGATACTGTTGCTGTCTCGCAGTAAGATTCTCGCCAGATTCCACTTCGTCAAGGAGCTTTGCCACCTCATCGACATCCAGACGGATAATATTCTTTTCATGTATTTTAGGCATGTCTACTTTAACAGTTGGATCATCTTCAATCAAACCATTTTTGTAATAATAATGATAAAAGGAGCGCAGTGCAGAAAGTTTACGCTTCAAACCACCTTCATCATTGGTGTGTTCCGTTCCGTCTTTTTCGTAGTATTTTAAATAAGAAAGATATTCCTCAATATCCATTGGTGTAATTTCATTTAAAATAGAGATTGGAAAATCTGTAATATCCATTTTAGCACAGACCGGATTGGTAGCATGCAGGTAATCAAAGAAACACCCGATATCATATGCGTATGCAATTTTTGTCCTGGAAGAGCTTGTTGCTTCAATGCCAATAAAAAACTGTTTGCAAAAGGGTGGCAGTGTTTCTAATAGTTTTCTTAACTTTACTTCATTCTTTACGTTTATTGTTTCATAATATGCTTTTTCTTTCATTGTGATCTCCAGTTTGTGGGGGGATTTTAAAAAAGTAACATAAGACTTAAATTGCATTATTGATACCGGACAGCCATCCTTGTATATTTCCGTTCTGGATTGCATGAAAAAGTTTCGTCTTAACCCCCGGATTGTCTATATTTAACTGCTGTATCAGTTTCTTTACATATTCGCGTTTGGTATTACCGTCCATCGGACATGGATTTTTTACAACAGGAAGCTGATACTTATTCCGGAATCCTTTTACTTCTGCCTCAGATACATAAATCAGAGGACGGATTATGGTAAGATCAGAATCTTCCATGTAGGTTTTTGGGGGAAATACATAAAAGCGTCCCTCAAAGATCATGGATAAAAATGCTGTTTCAATCACATCATCCATATGATGTGCATATGCCACTTTATTACATCCGAGTTCTTTTATCGCCTGATTCAAGGCCCCTTTGCGCATTTTTGCACATAAGGAACAGGTGGGTTTTTCATTTCGTTCTTCAAAGAGAATCTTTGCTATTTCTGTATTTACGATATGGTATGAGACGTCAAGATCATGACAGAGTTTTGAAACAGCTGTAAGATCAAAATTTTCATAGCCAAGATCTACGGTCACAGCTACCAGATCGAATTTTTGGGGATAAAAGCGGCGCAGACCACTCAGTGCATATAAAAGTGTAAGAGAATCTTTGCCTCCGGAAATACCAATGGCGATCTTATCGCCGGACTCAATCAACTGATAATGATCAATTGCTTTTCGCGTGTAGCTGTATAATTGCTGTAATTTCATATGCAGGCCTCCTGAACTTTCTTTATTATACAATATTTTAAGGCAAAGGTATATTAATTTTTAATCCGGATGATGCAGGATAAAATTATTACTTTTTTTGTTTAATGTGGGAAAGTATATGCAAATTGTTAAAAATATGTTAAATTTATAGTAGGATTTATGGTTATGAAATTTGGTAAAAAAAATGGATTTAAAATTATGAAAAAAGGAGTAGATATGGATCATGAAATTTATAGTACAACGCGTAAGTTCAGCCGCATGTCGCGTAGATGATGAGGTAACGGGCAGTATTCAAAAAGGTTTTATGGTACTGATTGGCATATCCGATTCTGATACGAAAGAGATTGCGGATAAAATGATAAAAAAACTGATCGGACTTCGTATTTTTGAAGATTCTGAAGGAAAGACAAATTTATCATTGAAGGATGTGAATGGAAGTCTGTTATTAATATCACAGTTTACCTTATATGCAGATTGCCGGAAGGGAAACAGGCCATCTTTTACAGATGCCGGTAAACCGGACATGGCAAAAGAACTTTATCACTATATTATTGAGAGCTGCAAAAATCAGATTGCAGTTGTAGAACAGGGGGTTTTCGGAGCAGATATGAAAATATCCCTTGTGAATGACGGACCTTTTACGATCATTCTTGATTCTGATGAACTCATACGATGAAAATCGTAAGAATGGTTGATTTTTTTGAAAGGAAATTTGAAAGAAAGGAGGAAAATGATTTTGGAATGCTATTTGGCATAACAGGATTTATGCTGGGTGGTATACGGTTTATTTTGATTGGAATTATTTTAGTATAATTTTTATATGGTATAAATGTCAGTGCGGGGAACGGGCTGATCCGCCCGGAAGTTCTTTTTCAGTTCCAGGTGATAAATGTGCGGTTGTCGTATATGATAAAGATGGAAACAAGCCGGTCAAAGGAGCAAAAGTTACAATTAGCGGTGTAACAGTAACTTCAAATGAAAACGGTGCAGCATTTTTCAGTTTAGATGATGGTGATTACGAAATTCAGATTAATGCTGATAAGTACAATTCGAAAACGGTGTATGAAGTACTGACGAAAGGCAGAGTTACAACCTCTTATGTACAGAACAGTGCCAATACTTCAAAGGTGTATGCAGAATCTTTATATCTGACACAAGACCAGACGAGATCAGATGTACTACAGAGCCGTATGTATTTTACAGAAGGTGAAGATGCAGAGGTATCTTACAGTATTAATGCTGAAGTAGGAAATAATAAGGTTACAAAATATCTGCTTTATCAGGGAACGAACATTGTGACACTGACTTCTCCCAAAGGAACCATAAAACCGGGAAGCGTATTTGAGCCGGAAACACCGGTTTATTTACAGGTTGTATGTGAAAACAATGTAAAATCAGAGGCTGTTAAGACAAACATTTTTATAAAATCAAAGTCGTCCGGGTTCATCGGATATGATAAAGAGGCAAGTGAAGAGTTTAAATTTGGCGATGGAGTCGGCTTTACCGTTCCGGGAGATGTTCCGATCATTGGTGGGACAGAGTTTGAATACAGCATTGGAAGTCTGCCGGTTACGATTACAACGGAAAATGACAAAGTAAAAATAGCTGTCGGTTTTACTGATTTTAAATCAACGGACGAAACATGGGATGATTTTACAAAGAAAATTGACGAAGCCTGCAAAACAGCAGACAGAGTTGATGAACTGAGTAAGTTATGCAAAGCGTATGGATCAAAATCAGGGGCTTTTACATTAAAAAAAGGATGGGAAGAACCAGAATTAAACATTGCCGGTTATATCGAGGCAACATGGGATGAGTCAAAAACAAAACTTACGTCCGTATCAGGGCAAATCCTTGGCGGAGTAGATTTTAAATACAGTTACAATCAGCAGTTTGTTGTCGGTCCTGTACCAGTCTATTTTGAAGTTGGAGCAGGATTTGGCATTGAGATCAGCGCAACAGTTAAAAAGGTATTGATGGAAACCGGACAGATCCAGTTAGATGTGCCAATCGCATTTACTCCTTCCTTTACGATCGGTGGTGGTGCCGGCATTAATGGTGCACTTTCTGTTGGAGCCGAAGGGGAACTTTCCGCACCGGTAACCTGGGATATTACCAATCAGTATCTGCAGGTCAAAGGAAAGGGCAGCATGAAGCTGACGGCCTCTCTCTTATTTGTTTTTTCTGCAAAACATGAGATTGCAAGTTATGAAAAACATTCGTGGACTATTATTATGGCGGAAATAAAGCTGCTTCTGAAACGGAAGATACCTACAAAGGAGCTGCGGAACAGCAGATAGAAACCTTAGACTTGAATGATTACGAAGAGTATGAGGTCATTGATACATCTTATCAGAACAAAACTTCGGGATGGACTGGAAATACTTTGGAATCTGTACGAAAAAACGGAGTACTCGTGAATGAGGATATTATCATGAGATATGTCCTTCCGGGAACCAGACCACAGATTGCCACAGCAGGTGACACAACGGTTATGGTATTTCAAAGTAATAATGGCAACTCAGATGAAACGGAGTGTACATCTTTAATGTACTCTGTTTTAGAGGATGGAATGTGGACAAGTCCTCAGTTTTATAAAGTAAGAGACTATGTAAATATAAATGGAACCTATATTTACACGAATTATTCAGACTCCGTAAAAGCTGTTCCACAGATTGCGCCGCCAACGTCACTGAGCGCATATAGTACCACAGATGGTATCAGACTCAGCTGGAGCAGTAGTAGTGGAGCAAACAGCTATGAGATTTACCGTTCTGATAAAGAAAATGGAACATACAGTAAGATTGGAACAGCTTCTTATACTTCTTACACAGATACCAAGGTAAGTTATAATATGACTTATTATTATAAGGTAGTGGCTGTGAATGGAAAGAATAAGAGTTCCATGAGCAAACCGACATCTTACAAATATGCTTTAACTGCACCATCCTATGTAAATGTATACCAACAGAATAGTGATACCGTAAGAGTATATGTATCGAGTGTTTCCTTGGCAGACGGATATGAGTTATACCGGTCCACCAGTCAGAATGGGAAATACAGCAAAGTAGATACATCAACGTCCAGCACATTATTTGATCTGAATGTAACACTCGGCAAACAGTATTACTATAAAGCCAGAGCATATAAGACTGTTAATAATAAAACATATTATAGTGCTTACTCTACAGTATCATCGCTTACGATTAGTATAGCGGCTCCATATTTTTCATCTGTATCTGCAGCCGGAGATACACAGATTTATCTGCTCTGGAAAGAAGTGGCAGGAGCAGACGGCTATGAGATAAATGCTGCCGATTCCTATTATGGAACCTATAAAAAAATCGGAACGACGAAAGACATTTCTTATCTGCACAAAGTAAATAAAAAAGATACCTATGTTTACTATAAAATTGCGTGCATATAAGAAAGTCGGTAAAAAGACAATATATAGTGAATATTCAAATGTTTCAAGTGCAATGTCCGGCTTTGCAGGACCATACAATATAAAAATGGCATTTGATGGTAAAAATAATGCGATTACATTCGGCAAATGTGCCGGAGCTGCCGGAACAGAGATCTCTGTGAGAAAAGGTTATTACGGAGATTACGAAGTAATTGCAAACACTTCCGGAACAAGCTATCAGCACAAAGATCTGATGAAGGGAAGCTATTATTATTACCGGTTCCGTTCCTATAAAACAGCTGGAAAAACAAAAGAATACAGCAGTTACCGTTATATGAGCCTTTATACAGGTGTACAGCAGGTTGAACATTTAAAAGTATGTCTGTACAGGCGGCTTCGTTAAAGTTGTCCTGGGACAGCGTACCGTGGGCCGACGGCTATGAAATCTATTATAGCAATTATTATAAAGTACGCGCATATAAAACTGTGAAAGGTAAAAAAGTATATGGCGCATATTCAGTAGTAAAAAAAGTAAAATGTAAATAATATAGATTTATTTGCAGGCTGTCATTCAGAAAAATCCCGTGTTAACCAGATATTTATCTTAACACGGGATTTTCGTATGGATGCATTGATGATAAAGTTTGTATAAATTTATATGTAGCAGAGTGTATTTTAGTTGTTTGATTGTCATTTCTTCTATTCGCAAAACACAAGTTTAACGAATAGTTGCATTCGGAAGCAAATAATCTGTAGCTTATTAACTCAATATACGCTGTGTCGGCAACAAAACTAATCAATTTGCAATTAACATTTTTACAAAAAATCCCCATTAAGGCTATACACCTTAACAGGGACTTTTTTCCGGGATATTTCTATTTTATTTCTGTGCATCCATAATTTCACGGAATTTTAAGATCATGTCGACACATCCGTCAATACCAAGCTTTCCGGCATCCAGTGTCAGATGATAGCTGGTAGAATCACCCCAGCGCTTGCTGGAATAATAATTATAATAGCTGGCGCGCTGTTTATCCTTTTTCTGGATCAGGTCTTTTGCCTTATTCTCTGTGATATTCAGGCGTTTGCTGACAGCTTTGACGCGGTTTTCCATATCTGAATGTATAAAAATATTGATGCAGTCCGGATAATCTGCCAATGCGTAATCTGCACATCTGCCAACAATGACACAGGATTCACGATCTGCAATCTTTTTGATCGTTTCAAATTGTGCAAGGAATACTTTATGGTTCAACGGCATATCAAGAAACGGTGAAGAATTGTAGCTTCCAACGGAGTATGTATCCATGACCAGTGAGTATAAAAAGCTGCTGGTTGGTTTTTCATCGTGATTTTCAAAAATCTCTTCGCAAAAGCCACTGTCTTTCGCTGCCTGCTGTAATAATTCTTTGTCGTATAATTTGATGCCAAGTCTGTTGGCAAGTGCCTCACCAACTGCTTTACCTCCGCTTCCAAATTCACGACCAATGGTATATATCTTATTTGACATAGGAATCCCCCACTTTCTTTTGCAGCAGAATATCTTACATATTACGAAATATTTGTGCAATACATGCAAAACGCCTCGTTTTCATATGATGATATCTGTTTCTTTTGTATAATTATACTACATTTTTTCAAAAATTAAAACAATTTTTCGAAATTTAATGCAAACTTTTTAGTATTTTCAAAAAATATTCTGGGAGTGGTGCCGATATTTCCATATATTCATTAGTATGCGGATGAATAAAACCGATCGTCATGGCATGAAGTGTCTGCCCCTGCGTTTTAAACGGACTTTTTCCACTGGAATATACGGTATCGCCAAGTAACGGGTGACCGATACTTGCCATATGAACGCGGATCTGATGTGTTCTGCCCGTCTCTAATTTAAATTCCATATAGGTATAATTCGAAAAACGTTCCAGTACTTTATAATGTGTGATCGCCGGCTTTCCATTTTTCTCGTTGATCGCCATCTTTTTCCGGTTGGTCGGATGTCTGCCGATTGGAGCATTGATCGTTCCTTCATCGTCTTTAACAACGCCATATACAATGCCGCGGTATCTGCGATTGACACTGTGCTCTTTGATCTGCTCTGCAATTTTAACATGGCTCTCATCATTTTTACATACAATGAGCGAACCGGTTGTGTCCATATCGATCCGGTGCACGATTCCTGGCCGTATTTCGCCATTAATGCCAGAAAGACTGTCTTTGCAGTGAAACATAATCGCATTAACTAAGGTGCCTGAATAATGCCCTGCTGATGGATGTACAACCATTCCTTTCGGTTTATTGACAACGAGAAGGTCATCGTCCTCATATAAAATATCAAGCGGGATATCTTCCGGGAGAATCGGTGTTTCCACGGCGTCTGGAATTTCCACACATACAAGGTCATCCATACGCAGACGGTAATTTGCTTTTGCTATAGAATCATTTACTTTTACATGGCTGTCCCTGATCAGTTTCTGAAAAAAAGAACGTGAAGGTGCATTTGAAGAGGTTTTTGACTGCTCAAAAATAACGCTTAGATATTTATCTAAGCGTTCTCCCTCATATTCTGCCTCTATTTCGAAAGTTTCCTGTTTCATAAAATCTCCATTCTGGTATGTATATTCAATGGTATACAAAAATCATGATTTCTTTTTGTGGGAAGAATACGTTCAAAGTCTTCTTCCTTATAAAACAGCAGACATAAGATCAAAAGTACGGCAGCAACGGTCACATAAATGTCTGCGACGTTGAACACCGGGAAATTGATCAGTCTGAAATAAAAGAAATCAACCACATATCTCTGCGTAACCCGGTCAATAAAGTTACCGATCGCACCTGCAAAAAACAGAATGGTGATTCCATTGAGTAAGCCAAAATGTTTTTCCGAAGGAATGCGCATCAGATAAAAATATATGATAAGGATCAGAACAATCACGGTAAAAATAATAAGCGGCCACTGTTTTCCCTGAAAAATACCAAACGCTGCACCACGGTTCTCTAAATAACTGAGTTCCAAAACGTTTTTCCACAAAACAACAGGCATCTGATCTTTCAAATGCTGTACTGCAAGATATTTTGTAAACTGGTCTAAAAAATCAGAATGACTGAGCATAAAATACCGATAAAAGCTTTTTTTGAATGGTTTTAGATTGTTGTTTCATTGAGCCCTCATTTCTTTGGAAATCATTTTAGGAATGGCAGACATAACGGATACCGTCAAGAATCTGTTCATCTGTCAGTTCGCGGTAGATATAAGCATTTCCAATCTCTTTTAACAGAATAAACTTAACCTGGTTTCCAACCATTTTTTTATCGGATTTTGTTGCAGAAAGAACTTTTTCTGCGTTAAATCCATCCATCTGTGTTGGAAGTTCAAAAAGCGATAAAGCATTTTGTATTTTCTCAAAATCTTCTTTTGAAATATGGCCAAGCTGCATGGACAGATAAGATGCCGCAACAATACCAAGTCCTACACATTCTCCGTGGTAAAGCGAAAAATCAGAAAGCTTTTCAATGGCATGACCAATCGTGTGTCCAAAATTAAGGAGTGCACGCTCTCCCTGCTCTTTGGGATCACGTTCGACCACATCACGCTTGATATTACAGCTTATGTAGATCATTTCTTCTAAAATTTCAGGATCTAATGCCCAGATCTCTTTTTCATGAGCGATGAGCCATTCAAAATAAGAAGCATCCTTGATCAAGCCATGCTTGATAATCTCTCCCATTCCGGAAACAATCTGTTTTCCTGGAAGAGAATGAAGCACTGACAGGTTCATATAAACTAATTTAGGCTGATAAAATGCACCGACCATATTTTTATACTGCATAAAATCAATACCCGTTTTGCCGCCAATACTGCTGTCCACCTGTGAAAGCAGTGTAGTTGGAATCTGTATGAAATCAATGCCCCGTAAGTAAGTTGCTGCCGTAAAACCGGTCAGATCACCGACTACACCTCCACCAAGTGCTAAGAGGATGTCCCTTCTGTCGAAGTGATTTTCTATCAGAAACTGATATAACGCACCTACGGTATCCGTGTTTTTGCTTGCTTCACCTGCAGGAAAAATATGTAAAAATACATTTGAAAATACCGCAGAAAGCTGATCCTGTACTTCCTTTGCGTATAAGGGTGCTACATTGGAATCTGTGACAATACAAAGTTTCTGGTCAGGACTGATTTTGAGTCTGGTCAGTTCTTTACAAAGATCCCCAAAATCTTTTTTAATTCAATCGTATAGATCACATTTGTTCCATCTGTAACCGGTATACTTTTTGACATAATACTCCTCCGTTTCTGCATTTTTGCATATGAGTGTACTGTTAACTTTTATATAGCTGATATTTGATTTTCAGACGTCCTTTATTGGTTTCTCCTGAGATGGAAATAAAATGAAAACGCCCATGACCGCGCACGGATATAATATCATCCGGCTTGCAGATATAGGTTGGTGTCTGAATATTTTTTCCATTTACAAATACACGGTCTGCGCGGATCAGTTCTAAAGACTGGCTTCTGGATAAACGGTATACACAGGCAATGACAGAATCAAGTCTGTTTGAGGTAATGATGCCATCTTTATCGATCATCTCCTGATGCGAACTGATTTCGTCTGTACTTACAACACTTAAGCGCACCAGTGTATGACGAACTTTTGTGAGCTGTTCCATAAAGTATGGAGCCACATTTTCCTCACACAGGATATAATAACAGCCGTCTCCCATCAGAATATCACCGATCTTTGAGCGGTCTATACCGAGTGTCATGACAGATCCAAGCAGATCACGGTGACCTAATTTTTCTGCAAACTTCGGATAAGCGGGTTCCACCTTTAATGCCGCAATCGGGTATGTCCATTCATAATAAAGAGCATCAGGAATAAAAGCAATTATCTGACGCTCTGCATAGGAAACCCCGCCAAAACTCTCCGTCTTTGTGGCAAATTCGGATTCACACTGGTGGTAAATATTCAGTTCATTTAAATTAAGGAAATCGCTGAATAAAACGATTCCCTTTCGGTCAGCCTGTCTGGAAAGATCCAACAGACGTTTTTTACAAAGTTCCTGCTCATTCATAATTAAAAATCGGTCTGAATACCCCTTGTCTCAAATGAATCCATTAAACTTAAAAAATCTCCGGAAATATCCACAGATGCCGGTGTGATAATGAAGATGTAATTTGAAATCTTCTGCAGATTACCACTGATTGCAAAGCATGAACCGGATGTAAAATCAATGATACGCTGCGCAATCTCAACGTCAAGACCCTCAACATTGAGGACAACAGTACGGTTCTCCAGTAAAGTCTCTGTAATTTCTCTCGCATCTTCAACAGAAGTAGGTTTGATCACACATACCTGCATACCGCCGGGACCAGTCTGTTTTTTCGATGGACGGATCGGCGTTACCTTGGATGAGGATTTTACCGGAGTCTCCTTCGGACGATCTGAATCATAATCTTTTTCTACTGTTTCACGTTTCTTCTCGCGACGGAATGTCTGCTTTGGCTCGTCCTCTGTATAATCATCATCGTAATCGTAATCTTCATTGTAAAAATCGTCGTCATCCTCAGGATTCAGACGCATAACATTTAAAAATTTATCAAGAACTCCCATGTTCTCACTCCTGTTTATAATTTCTTTCACCGAAAATTCCGGTTCCTACACGCACCATGGTAGCGCCCTCTTCGATTGCAACCATATAATCTCCTGTCATTCCCATAGACAGAATTTCCATAAATACATTATCTATGTTTTTATTAGTTATGTCAACAGATAATTGCTTTATTTTTCGGAAATACAGACGATTATCTTCCGGATTTTCAACATAAGGCGCAATTGTCATAAGTCCTTTGATACGGATATTTTCAAGTTTGGAAATCTCTTCCACAAGTAGGATTGCATCTTCTGCGGAAATACCAAATTTAGACTCTTCATGTGCAATATTGACTTCGACAAGAATTGGAACGATCACATTCTGTTTTTTTGCCTGAATGTTAATCTCTTCTGCAAGGCGGTATGTATCCACGGAATGGATCAACTCAACTTTTCCCACAATATACTTTACTTTATTGCGCTGAAGATGTCCGATCATATGCCAGCGGATATCTGATGGAAGCTGCTCCATCTTGCTGCAGAGTTCCTGTACTTTATTTTCACCGAAATCACGGATGTTTTCGTCGTAAATTTCCTGTAACATTTCAACGGGTTTCGTTTTGCTTACCGCAATCAGGGTTACTTCATCGCGGCTGCGTCCGGCATTTTTACAAGCCTGTTCAATATTTTTTTCGACATTGGCAAGATTTTCTTTTAACATATCATTTTCCCTCCATTATTTTAACAAATCATCTTCATTGATCTTCGCTCCATCTAAAGCGATGTGGTCATATAAGGAAATTCCATAGGAAGTTCCGGTTTTTACGATGGTATACTCCTTGCTCTGATAAAGGATATCGATCTGTTTGAAAACAGCATAACCTTTATTGACGTTATAGACACCTTTTAAGGTTGCAGTGTCTGAGCCAACCCGGTAAGTTTCATTCGAATCAGGTTTTACCAGAATGTCTCCGGCAGTAACATTCTCACTGTCGATATAGTAATAATCGTCAGTTGTGTAATAAATCGTTGGCGAAACAAACTCTGTTGTTGTCTTTCCGTTTTTGTTTGTGGACGAAACAAGCAGTCCATCGGCATCAGAATCCCCGCCTTTCATAAAGTAGCTGACCGGTATGGTAAAAAATTCTTTTTCTGTAATTGCCGAATTTGGAATTTTCAGTCCGGTCTGTTCGGTAAGCAGCAGTTCAATCTCTATAAAACGATCTTTTGCGTAACGTACCAGTGAATTGCGAAGTGTTAAAATCAGGTATTTTTCGCCGCTCTTTTCTGTAATCACATAGGTAGCGTATGCCGTTTTACCATCCTTATTAAACCGGAGTTTTAAAGTATTGTCATCTGCAAGTTCATCTGCGAGTGTATTTGTAATAGGAACGACAATATGCCATTCTTCGTTGCTGATCAGTTTATAAACCGCATCCCCGTTAGAAACGGATACATTCTGTTTTAAATTATTGCGCTGATAGGACGCTTCATCAAACTGTTCTTTTGAAAAATTGTCCGTGGTCGTATTTTCAAATCCATCCGTGTAATAAACAAGGATCCCAGGTGTATCGGTTGTGATCGTATGAAAGGAAGAACCATTTCCGGCAGCGGATGTATAATCCGATAATCCGTTTAAAGCTTCCAGACTTAAGGCTTCATTTAATGCAGAATCAATATTTTCTTTAAATGAATAAATATTATAAAATGTCTGCGCCTGATAGGAATTTTCATAGTCGGAAATATCATTTTCAATTTCTAAAAGTCCTTCGGCATCCAGATTAGAGGCGTCTGCACTTACATCATTAATCTTTTGGGAAACGCTTCCGCTTTCATCGACGGAACAGATCAGATCTCCGTATCCGACTCTCGATGATTCGCGTACATAATAGTTCAGTGATCCAGCGTATTGCGATGTGACAATTGTT
>ENA-OQDE01000172-OQDE01000172.1-human-gut-metagenome-genome-assembly--contig:-NODE-172-length-42102-cov-3.759738_pt1 | contig 42102 bp, 61 predicted proteins | sample MGYA00242768_ERZ504595 | MGnify/ENA primary metagenome ERZ504595 (study PRJEB26092, sample SAMD00036307) | human gut metagenome | host: Homo sapiens | study: EMG produced TPA metagenomics assembly of... | reverse complement strand
ATTTGAGAGTATCAAAAGTGGTTCCATCTGTAAATGTCGCGCGCGCTGTCAAGCCAGCTGTGTTTAATTTTCCCCCTTGATATACTGTACTGTCTGTTGGTACAGTAAGTATTTCTATCTTTGACACCTCAGAATCCGTGTCTTTTTTCATTGCATAGGAAGTTCCTGCTTCATCCAGATACAGCCATATCTTTTCTCCTGCCGTAATCTCTCCAAGTGGAGTGTTTGCCCCAAACATGTTGATATAGCTTTGTCCGGTTGCCCCTTTATCCTTACTAGGAATCTTAACTATATAAAGGAGTATTTTCTGGTTGTTCAGAAGGTACATTTCATAGATCAATTGGTCCTCACTATAGTCCGTACGCATTTTTCCACGCATTTTAAAGAACCTTGACCCATCGTTCAGTACTAGCCCCGGCGTGTCCCTTGTATACCCTATTTTGTAACTATAATAGCTTCCTCCCTTAGTTCCCCACAAGAGAATTTTATTGTTAGAGTTTTGTAATGTGACTAAGCCGCTTCCGTGGCCAGTTACTTTAGAAAGGGCCGCATTACCTATTTTGAAGAAGTCAAAAAACTTACTACTATTTACTGTTGCAGTCCCGTCAATATTTCCGTATAAAAAATAATCTGTGCCAAGCAAGAGATCAAGGGTAACAGTACTGAACAAACTTGTCGTTATTGTCCATTTATCTCCGGCGCCTGCATAAGTCAAATATACTTTTGATGGCGTATTTGCTTTTATGGGGAGATTGGTTCCAACATATTTATCACCGGATCCCGCTTTGAGAATGCGGTCGTACATAGTCAAGGAATTTGACTTGGCTATTTTCACAAGATTAAATATGATCTGTTTATTTTTATCACCGCTGATAAGGAATATTTCGTATATCGTATTAGTATCGTAGGACGCAAGACTCGTGTTGATGGTTGTCCCATGCACACGAATTTTATAAAAATATTCGCCAGTGTCCAAGGTGCCTCTCTGGCTATATATTTCCTTTGTTGCCCGCACTCCACCTATGTAGAATGCCTCACATTCTCCAATTGAGCTATTGTGATCAAGGGTGAAAAGTATAGTTCCATCATATTCAACAGCCACATTTGAAATCTCATCGTCAAAAGATTTTTGTGCCTGTGAATACCACCACCTTCCGTATGGCATATGAGCATACGATATCTGATAGCTGTTAAAAACCTGTGTCTTTCCTTTTGTCAATACAGTGCTGTTGAGTAAGTCCATACCAGATGTGGTATTCATTAAACTATTAAGCGTTACTGCCATCTCTGCCTCCTAAAATAAAGAGCACATGAGCTGTGACACCCATGCACCCTGGTTTAATACTCTATCAGTGCGATCCTGATGGAACTGTAGTAGATTATTTTCTTTTCTCTGTCTACTCTTTTGATTTTAAACTGAGTATCCGGAATGTATACGGTAGCATCTTTATATGCTCCATCTTCATCGTTCCAGTATGTGATCTTACACTTTCGTTCCTGTTTATTTACCACGGAAGAGTTCATTACAGACTGTATGTTTTGTATATCTTCCCACGTGAGTTCATCCATGGTTGTGATCTCAATCTTTGTACGATAGTGGAAAGCCGTGTCTCTATGTAGGTTTCCGCGGTTATCCTGCCAGGCTTCTACTTCCTGTCGCTGGTTAGGTGTGCAGCTGTATCCTTCTTCTGCAATACATTCCATAGGAAATTCTCTACTTCCAAATTTGAGCAGCCATCCCTCGAATCCTGTTGAACCTCCGGAACTGAAACTTCCAGAAGAACTTCCGGAACTAAATTCATCATTCAATGTCTTTGTAAGGTCTGCCATGTATCCTCACCTCCTTATGCGTAGGATGGAAATAGTCCAGGTCCCCCTCTGTTCAGATCCTGCTGATTTTTTTCCTGCAAGTAGCCGATTATCCTTCCATCAGCTGTGACTGTCATTCCGGAAATAGCTTCTTTTAAGCTCTGCACAATACCGCTGTCGTCTGTCTTAGTGTATTGCTCGGAAGTGACATCATCACCTTTTGAATCATTTCTTCAAGCTCCTGTGTGTCTGTCTTCTTTGTATAGCTTGTCTTTGGCGGGACTATTGTTCCGGATGCCATCACCGGCATATAAGACTGCAGGTTACTCTTTGGAAGTGTTAGACTTACTGGTACTTTCAGCTCTGGAATATCCAGTTTCATTCCATTTGTAACAGAATTCCCGAAGTTTCCCAGCATATTTAATATCTTATTACTCCATTCTTCCATCTTGTTATACATTCCTTCCATGAAGTAACCACCAATTTCTCCTGCCACTCTGGATGGGGAATGTATCTTCCAGGCATTTCGGAATGTATTTGATACATTGCTAGCAATAATCTTTGCATTGTTGTACATGACAGAAGCACCTGCTACCATGCCGTTGTTCATTCCGATCATGACGTTGTAGCCAATTGTGTATAGACTGCCAATGTTGTTATTGATACGGGTACGGAAGTTTCTAAAGAAATCAAATGTAGGTGTAAATGCTGCTTCCAGTTTATTTCCAAATCCCTGACCGCAATAGGTTGCCATCTGTGCAAACCAGCCTGACGGTGAATGAATATCTAAGGATTTCTTGACGGGATCTTTTACATCATCTTCGAGCATGTTGTTGACCGATTCGGTCACTTCTGTTGAAACAGCTTCCATTCCTTTCTTAAATCCAGATCCGGTATTCTTGGCCAGTTCCTCACCATCAGATTTTGCTTTTTCCTTTGCGGAAGTGGTATCTATTCCATCTAAGGCGTCCTTGTAAGCTGTCTTTACTCGGTTATTTCCGATAAGTGCTGCTGTGTATCCCTCTATGAAATGGTTTCCAGTATCTCCGCCTATCTTTTCCTGTTCCGGAAGCGCCTCCTGAATGCTGGCTATCACGCTGCTGTCTAATGTGTCTTTTGTCTGCTGTTTCAAAGTACTTTCATAGTCCTTGATGCCTTGTCCATATTGAACCATCTGGCCATTTGCCAGTGTGTAGAATCCATCTTTATCCGGGTTTAAGCCATTATTTACAATCTCATTATGTATCGCAAGAGCTTTTTCTCCCAAAATCTGCTTGCCGTTTTCCCAGATGCCGCCCATCTGATCGATTGCATCTGCTGATTTCAGAATCAAGTCTGCAAAACTTACTTTGTCAGAAGCGTACCTCAGTGAGTTCAGTTTCTCAATCAGAGTGCTGGTGTCTGTCTCCTGCATTGCCTGCGAAAATCCCTGTGTTTTCTCTGTTGCTGTTTCTGTACTGTTTTTAAGATTTTCTGTTGATTGAGCTGTTCCATTTAAGGCTTCTTCAAAGATTTTTGTTGAAATTCCAATATCATCCATCTTGTTTTTCATTTCCAAAATAGCAAGGGAAGTGCTCTCTCCATCATTTTTAAGAGAGTCCATATAAGTCAGAAGCTGATATCCCTGTTGCCCGGTTATATCGGCAGTTTTGACCATGCTCATAATTGTGTCTTCCCACTGCTGATATACCTGTAAATCGGCGTCGCTCAGTTTAACGCCGTCAAATACATCTTTAAACCATTCGTTAATAGCTCCTGTGATATCGCCTTTTTGATAGCCAATAATATTGTCTTCTACAAATTCACTGGGACTTTTATATTCTCCGCCAAGTAATTTTACGCTGATAAGCTCACCGATTGCTAGTCCAATACCGCCTGCCGCAACGACGCTCCCTATTCCCATTCCGATGCTTTTTCCAAACAGCGTACTAAAAGCGCCTGCTACTATTGAAACTACCTTTGTTCCAATCAGTGCCGCAGCTAAAGCCGCCGCAACTTCCCGGCAGAAGTTTCACTTAATCCTTCTAATAGTCCTGAAAGTGCATCCATGATTGCTCCTGCGGCAGTTGTCAACATTTCTTCCCAAGGAAGTTCTGATAAAAACTGTCCAATTCCTTCTCCGAGTTCTTTGAAATTTTCTTTCGTCATCACTCTGCGAATAGTTTCGCATAAATGTTTTATAAAGTTTCCTAGAGCTTTTCCGTTTGCTTCCCAGTCTGTTGTCTGAAGAAACTCACTGATTCCGTCTTTGATGTTCTGAGTAAATTCTTCCCAGTTAAACTCATCAACTGCTTTCTGCAATGCTGCAAATACGCCATTAATTCCAGTTGCAACCGTATGGGCCATATCTTTAAAAGAAATTCTATCAAATGTTCCATTAAGGTATCTGCAATTGCATCACCTAACTGCTGCCATCCGGTCAGCCCTTCCTGGTTCTTCGTCGACATATCGTCTACGAATCCCTCAAGGGTTTTCCAGAGGATCATAAATTTATTGCCTAACGCATTTCCAAGTTCTGTCCAGCTTACCTCATCAAGCATTCCCCGAAGTCCTGTTGAGAACTTCTTCCCAAGGCTCTCAAAGTCAATGCCATCCGGTCCGAATAAGAGATTAAATGTTCTTACAAGTGTGTTGATTCCTGCACCTATGGTTCTTCCAAGGAGATCCCAGTCCAGATTATCAACCAAACTATTAAATGATTCCGTAAAAGCTTTGCAGAACTTTGTGATCTTCGGTCCTGCATTCTTCCAGTTTATTGCATCATAAACCTTTTTCAGACCTTTATTTAACTGCTTTGCGATGTATTCTCCAAGTCCTTTCCAATCCTCTGACTTGATATACTTCTTCAGCTTGTTGGCTAAGTCTTTAATCTTGCTTTCAATGGGAACATCTTCAAACATATCCGAAGGTGAGATTCCATTATCTGAAACTGTGTCTGCAAGGTCTGAAGCTGTGTCTGCAGTATTTTTCTGCATAATATTCAGCTCATCAAATTCCGCTACATCTCCTTTTGCCGCTTTCTGGCTTTTTGTAATGCTTTCGCCTGCTTTTCTACGGCTTTTGCCGCCTTATTCGTAGATGTACTGGTGCTCTCCAGAGACTTTGCGTAATCCTGGTTTACTGCTTTTGCCTTGGTAAATGTCTTCTGGCCAGATAAAGCTGCAAAAAACATTCCCACGGATGTTGCCGCCTTTGAACAGAGATCTATCAGTTAGTCAATGCCGGTGCTGCTACCTGAAGAATTGGATTGAATGCTGTTGCAAGACTGTTCTTTAACCGTGTCATGGAAGACATCAGCATAGAAATGCTGGCATTCGTAGAATCGCTGTACTGCGCAAGGTTCTTAAAACCTTCTACGATAGCACTGCGAATCTTATTGACCAATATGTATAAGCTTCGGATACCAACGGTGTACTTTAGTATCGTTTTTAGTGCCTTGGTCATGTTCCCAAGGGCGCTGGTGCTTTTATTGGCTGATTTATTGATTCCGAAGATACCCGACGAAAGCTTTTTCAATCCTCCGACAATTGCCCCGGATGTAAGTTTCATAAACTTCTTGAACAGGTTATTTACGATCCGCCCGAGTTTCTTGAATGCTGCGTTCAGGCTTCGTACACCTGCTGCCGCTATCTGGGGTCCTCTTTCTTTCAAAGCAGTTCCAAATTTCTGCATCAGGGACACAGGAGCGTGAATTGCCATTTTCAACCCAAAGAATGCGCTTTTGAGCATGCCTACGTATTGTGTAGATTCTCGTGCAGATCTGGTTATTTCTCCACCGCATTCGTTTATCTTCTGGTTAACTGAGTCAAATGATGTCTGTACCGGTTTCCCATGTCAAGCAGCTTTGCTTCTTCTCTTTCCAGATTTGATATATCCTTCTGGGCCTGTTCTGTGTTGATACCGGATGTAAATGCCTTCCCCGTATCCTCCAAGTCTTTTAACTCGCCCTTTGCCATTGCGACTGTATTTGTCAATTCTTCTATGTCATACTGCATATTTTTGTATGATTTGCTGTTCTGACTGCCGCCAGTCGCAAGGAAGCGTTCTTGTCTTGCAGTAAGTTCACTCAATTTTGCAGATGCCCTGCCTATCTGTTCCTGAACTTCCTTATAATCCGCTGTAGGAATCTTTTGCTGGCTATAAGCAGCTACTTTCTGTTTCAGCTCATTTACTTTCTTTTCCTGTAAAGCATACTGATTATTCAACTTCGAAAAGGTGTCGATCTGCTTCTGTATGGCAATTCTGGTTTTCTCCTCTGCTGATGCGATTGATGTGCTCATACGTTTTGCGGAGTTCTGTATATCTTTAAAGGTAACCTCAACATTCTGATCATTTACCCTTGTCTCAATGATTACGCTTCCATCTGCTGCCATACCATCACCTCTTCTTAAATCCAAGCAGTTCTCTTATAGCGTTTGCTTCTTCTTTTGAACGCCCTCTGTCATGTTCTTCCAGGTCTACCAGTTTCTTGTTATTCTGATAAAATTCCCGTTCCCATGTTTCTAATTTCTGTTTCTTTGCCCTCTTCTGCCGAATCGCAACTACATGGCTGAACAGGCAGTCACTAATCTCCATATAAGCTGCCATGAATGTCCACCAGTGGATCTCTTCAGCTAAACGGGCATCTTTTCCAAGAACTTTGTTGATTGCAGGTGCAATAATAGGAGAATCCTTTTCCCAGTCCATGAGAGCCGGTCCTTTTTTCTTTTCTCCAGATATCCCACAGTCTATAAATTCTTTGCCTTTCTCCAGTGCTTTCTGCTGATCACGCGCAGGGATCTCCTGCCAGTCTATGTACAGGATCTTCAGCATTACTTCTGCTTTCTCCTGCTCTGCAAGTTCTTCGTCATTTATTGCTTTTAAGATATCAAGGATTGCCCTGTAGTCTGTGCGGATCGCATATTCTGTTCCTGACAGTTCAATAGACGTAGGAAGGTGCCATCTGCCATCCATCATCTTCTTCTGCGACGTTTCTTTGTATAATTCCTGCTCTGTGGAGTCTGATACTTCTGCAGATATTTGTTCATGTGGCTCTTCGTCTTCTCCAGACGTGTGTCAAATTCTGCATTGATCACATCTACTACTGCATTCAGGCATACTTCGCAGAATAAGGATCCGTCCGGCATAGGAGAAAACGGTCCCATGATGGAAAAGAACGTATTGCCGGTTTCTGCATTTACCAGATAGTTCATCTGCTCAATGAACTTCTGCTCGTATTCCTTTACATCTGCTTTTTCGTCTGTTTCATCAAGTTCTTTAAAGAAATCCTTTACCTCTTCATATCTGTTGATGATATTGGTATCGGATGGGCGGAAAGTAAATTCTGCCAAAATCTCTCCCTGTTTATTTTTGATAGCGTAGGTCTTACTGCCATCATCAATAAAAATATCGTTTGTTTTATTCTGTGCCATGTCTCTCTCCTCTGGATCTAAATATAAAGAGAGGATGCCTTGTGCGGCATCCTCTGATTCTTATTCAATTACCCTGCAATCTCACCTTCTGCAAAGACTGGTTTTCCGGCTTTTACAGATTCCGCTGTTACATATCCTTTTACTCTGGAACCATTCTCTGATACAGCAAACGGGAAGTTGACACCCTCGGTGTCTCCACCATAGCTTTTAACTTTTACCATTACCTGCTGCACATATGCAAGGTGTTTGGTTGCTTCGGTATCTTCGATGATGACCTCCAGCATCAAAGTATTGCACTGGTCACCTTTTAAACGGTCAAGCGCGATGCTTCTTACCTTCGGGTAGATCTTCTTTGTCGGGTCTGCATAGTATGGGTCTGCATCCATGGATGGCTCATATCCCTTGTCTACAGTCTTAGTCTCGCCAAGAATATTCTTTTTCTGTTCTGTATCCGGGTTCATTTCCATGGACATCTCTTCAATGTCATCTCCAAGTACTTCCCAATCTGCAGTTCCTGCTGCAGATAAATCATTTTTAAAGCTTGGATCAAGGTAATGTGCCATTGCTTCTCTTGTTAATTTCATAAGCTTTGTCCTTTCTATCTATGCCAGCCTATCTGTAAAACTCTGCTTTGTATTTCAGGTTCATTCCGATCACCCAGTCCTCTATATTGTCCTCAGTTCTGGAATCCAGATAAGCCATTGTCTGTCGTCTTATTTCTTCAACTCTCCTTCCCTCTGAGAGAGAAGGATACTCTTTCAACTGCGTTGTATCCTCATTGATCTTTATCTGCTGCCGTTCCAGCCATTTTCCAAGAGAATCCAGGAATTCTTTAATCTTCACTTTTCTTTGTGGTAATGCACTTCCAGAACGGTACACGATAAAGAAGGAATAGGAACACAGTTGCGTGACTTTTCCGGTTACACTCTTCTTTTCTTTTTCGATTGCTCCTCCTGATACCGGATACCAGGCAATTCCTGATGTCTCTTCAAGATTAGAAAAGACAATCTTGTCTCCTTCTTCCAGTCCAGGATATGTATCAAGAAGCTCTGAATCGCATCAGTACAATTTCATAACCTTCCAGATCCATCTTCTTCAATTCGGTTTTATTTGTTTCTGCCATTCTTTCCTCCGATTATATCAGATACGCCTTGTACCCATTCCTGACCATGAAGTTTCTTGGCTTCATCAAACCACCTTGGTACCGCCTGTGGATTGCTGTATGTAAGATTTTTGTCTGTCAGGATTTTCTTGGCATCCTTTCTCGCCCACGGAGAATTTGTTGCAGGATCTACCATTACCTTACCCATATACTGGAATCTTCCGTAAGAGCCGGTAGCTGCGTACACCATTCCAGTTCCTGCAACTGATGCTGATCTGGCACGTGTCAGATTAACGAGAGTTCCTGTCTGGTGCGGCATCATAGGCACCATGTCTGTCATGATCTGATTATCCAGCCAGTACTGCGCCTGTTGATTCGGTCACTTACTTTCCCGAAATCAATATTTACTTTCACATCACCTTCTACAATCGAAAAGTTCGGATAATGCACGATGTTCGATGCCATTATTTTCCTCCAATCTCGAAATGTGGAATCAATTTAAAAGGTCCATCCGCAGTTGTGATCATAAATACGTTATCCCTGGTCTTTCTCAAATGGTCATATAGACCATCTCTATAAGTATCATCTGGAATCGGTTCAGTCGCATATTCTCCTTCTGTAAAGAATCTACACCTTCTTTGAATCTCAGACAGTTCTCAGGTTCTGACTTCTCCCATTCCAGCGGATTTGCGTAAGTATAACCGTTTATGGATATTCTGTCCTGCTCTTTCGCATATCTCACATGGAGTTTTACTGTATCTGCGTTCTCAGGTCCGAGTTTTGCCATACTGGATGTTTTATCCTTATGAAGTGTTACTCCATGCAGTATATACGGGTACCAGATATCGTCTCTCTTGCAGAATAATGTCACTGTATCTGAATACACCTACATCACCCCTGCATACAGCAGATTTATCCCTTCTGTATCAGGAATTCCTGTAAGGTATCTTCTGATCACATGGCTGACTGCTTTGCTTCTTTCTTCCCTGGTTGATGCCAGCTCCGGAAACATTGCTTTCGCCTGTGATGCAAGATCACTTCCGGTATTGTATGTGACGCTCTCTGTGCCGTCAGAAATGGATTTTATTCCCTTTTCTGATATATCTTTGCTGTTCATCTCTTTAAGTGCCTGTATAGCTAAATTATCTGCCACATTGTAGGAATACAAAAGGTCAGCAGTTTCACATACCGCTGACCTTATCTTATCCCGATAATATGGATCCTCCGGGAGTCCTTTACGCAGACGACCGAAGGTCATATTATCGATTTCCATGGATGCCTTGGAAAGGTATCCTTTTAAGTTTTCTGTCGGAATTGTCCCGGTCATCCACATGGATGTGTAATATTCTTCATCTGCGTAAGCCATAGGTTACCCCCTTGTGATGATTCTAGCAATCGGGATAGCTTTATGTGGGAAGTATTTCGGAGTTCCCTCATTACTGTTTGCCAGAGTCCAGTTTGATCCTGTCTCCAGCTGTGTAGGTGTCGGAGAAATGATTCCCGTATTCTTAAAGGAAATTCCATATGGGGAGAAGATTTTTCTCTGTCTGCTCCACAGAGTTGTTTCTCCGCCATGGGTCTTTTCATCTGTTGACATGGAATACGGTTTCTTTGCTCCTACGTTGGTGTACTCGATTGCTCCCTCGCCTAACACATAAGTGGTGTACTTTGTGTATTCATCTGCTGTCTCTGTTGGCATATTGTCATCCACCAGTACCAGGCGGCCATTCAGTGTATAAAGGGTAAGATCTCTTTCTACTCCATCAGAATCTGTATATTTCAGATGAGACATGAGTTTTAAGTTCTCTACATGGGTAGCAACCACTGAGTGCATGATCACAAGTCTCAGCTTGTCCTTATTATCTCCAAGGGCTGCCTGCGCTGCTGAGTTTAAGGTTGTTTCCATGAACATATTGTCAGAAGTATTCTTGGAAATATCATAGGTGTGGCCATTGACAAATTCCAGATTTTCTTTTCCTGTCATGGAGAATACGCCTTTTAAAGTGGACAGAAGTGTGTTCTGATCTACATCATCCCAGTACTCTGCCATTTCTGTTACTGCCGGCAGAAAGTCCTCTCCGGAAATATCTGTTGTAAAATCTTTTTCTGTCCAACCTTTGGCACGTCCAACTACGATACGTCCATGTGTGTATGTGCCTCTGCTGGATGCAGTAATATCCGTATTTCCATCATAGTTATCTGCTTCTCCGGAAATACGTGCTTTGATCGGTACAGTGATGTAGTTTCCGCCTACCTGATCTGGAAGCATAGAAGCATACTGTGGTTTTTCTACCAGTGCACCACTCTTTAAGAGCTGGTTTCTGTTAAGATTCTCAACGGCATCTACATATTTTCCAAATACTTCACCGTTAAAATTTTTCTGGTCAAATAATGCCATTTTCATTCTCTCCTTTACATGTACTGTGTGACATCCATTCCTGGATTCTCATTTGCAAGTTTCATAAGTTCTGAAGGGGAAAGTTTTGTTCCTGGTTTTGGTGCTCCCATGGGTTTTGTAAAAGTAGGTTTCGGTCCTCCTTCATCAACCAGGATATTCGGTAACTGATTACCGTCCTTATCACTGATCAGTCCTTTGAAGATATCATCAATGGATTTTCCTTTTGCGGTGTCTTCATCCAGGGCTGTCAGTAACTTCTCTCTCAGGCTTCCGGCAGTGATATCATTTACGAATTTCTTTTCACCCATAAATGTATCTACTGTCTTTTCCAGTTCAAATCTGGCAGCATCTTTTTCTCTCGCATTCTTTTCATCCTGAAGCTGAGTGGTAAGTGTAGTGATCTGCCTTTCAGGTCTTCTACATCTACATCATCAAAAGCTTTCAGTTTCTCCTGCACATCGTCAAGGGATGTTTTGTATTCATCTCTTTTTTCTGTCACTTTGTTGTACTCTGCTACCGTTTTGTAGTTTCCTTCATCTTCGCACTAAGCGCATCCTTCTTATCTTCCGGAATCTCAATGCCAAGCTCTTTCATGAACTGTTCATAGTTCTGCATTTCTTTATCCTCCTAAACGTCTTTTTAAACAGCCCGTCAGCTGTAATGGATTAAGCCCAGTGAACCAGGGCATGGTATTGTCCGGTTCTTTTACGCCTGCCGTCAAAAGGCACGTAGGCAGCTTCACCCTGCTGCCCTTGGGAGATATCTGGATCACCGCCTTTCTAATCTGGTTTCATTGGCTGACTAATAAATAATTTCTTCATATTGTTCCTCCTTGTATTTGCGCCGGCGCAATTTCTGAAAATAGGTATAAAAATACCACCGGCCGTTTCTGACTGGTGGTTTATAATTCAATATTTTCAAGTTGATCTATGATATCCTCTAATGCTTTCCCCTCAAAGAAAGGTGAATTCATTACTTCATCTATGCTGTGGGCTTCCATGTAATCTTTGCCACACCACATATCAAAATGTTTTTCATTGAATGGATCAACTCCGCATTCTTTCCCATGATAATCGAACAGAACATGTGAGCACATGCTATTGATTCTGTCTCTCAACTCTTTTGATGTCATAATATGTCTGCATTCTCCTTTCTTTCATTCTCCGTCAACTCTCTAACTGGGCGATCAATCAGCTTTCCTTCCTCATCATACACATAATCATGTGTATGTTCGCCATTTTTGCCATATGGATGTTGTTTGGGATTTCCATGATTATTATTGCTGATCTGTTTATACTGCCTACCATTTTCATCATAATAATTCCTTTCAATCCCACCTTTCTTTTTAGTGACCTGAATAATACTATTAGGCTCTGCGGTTAAGGAATTCTTTTCAACCTTTATTATATCCTGCCCTGCCGCATTTTTCAATGTATTTGTTCCTCTGGCTGTCTGGTACCGCTTGGCAGCTGCTCTGGCTTCTGCTGAATGTTTTCTATCCCATTTGGCAATTCTTAACCGATCTTGTAGTTTCTTCAGGTCGTTTTCATCACAGTATTTAGAATAGGCATCATTCTGTTTCTGCAAGAGATGTGCTTTCTTGTCATAATCCTGTTGGAGTTCGAACTTCAGTTTCTCATCCTTGCAGGCATCAATTCCAGCTTTCATTCCTTGTAATTCCCTTTTAGTCTTCCGGATCCGACGTTCCAGGAGTCGTTGTCTCTGGTTTAGTTTCTCTACTTTCCTGTTTTCTTCCTTGTCAAATTCCTGAAAAGGATTATGAATACCATCACCAGGTCCGAAGCTATGACGGCAGTTTGCTCCGTCCAATCCTTCTACTGTTCCGTATCCGGTACAGGTCTTGAAGTCTGGAAATTCTTTCGTTCTTCCGGTGCGGGAGAAAAACCTTCCCTGCCACCAGTAATGATTTCCTGGATTCTCTCCTCCGTCACCGGTTCTGGCTCCGATATGGGCTGAGGTCAAAATGATATCCCAGTCTGTTTCTTCCATCCGGGCAAGGCTGATCTCTGCTGTGGACTGTGCGATTCCAGTTCGAACTGCTCTTAATGTTGCTGCTTCTATCGTATCTTTACGACCAGAAGGATAAACGACTGTTACTCCCTGCTCCGCAATCTTCTCTACAGCATCCTTGACGGCTTTTGTATATGATACCGTTCCTGTAGATACCAGGGTGTATGCATTGTCTACTTCCTGAAGGAATAGGCGTTGTGCAGCTGTAGCGGTTGTCCTTGTGAAGTTCTTCATGGTTCCAAGAGTTACTTCATAGTTGCGCTGCATGAGTCTGATCAGATGGGGAGAGGCCCGCAGATTTGTCGGCGGGATATCTGCCATTGCATATACCAGATCATCATATTCTAAAGCCTTGATACCGGCTTCTTCCATGGCTTCTTTCAGTTCCTTCTCCTGCAGTCTGGTCTTTTTCTTAATCTCCTGCATGATATCTTCCAGAACATATCCCGCTTCCTGTAATGTCTCAAGCATCCACGGTCTCTTGCTGTAAGCAGGTAAGACTCGCCACGTCCGATTCGGTTCATGATGCCTTCTATGATTCTTCTCACGATATACTCGTGCAGCTCTCCAGAGATCTCTTCGCTGGCTTCTGAAATTCTGTAAAGATATTCCGGAGTAAGCATTTACTCTTCTCCTCCGAACAGTTCCGGTTCTTCCGGCTGGGCTTCTTCCACCATCTTCTTTGCTTCCTCCTCGGACATTCCCTCAAACTTCACATAATACATCCATGGTGGGACGTCTCCCTGCACTCTATACTTCCACCAGTCTGCATATCTTCCTGATAGGAGTAAGTGATATCTCCAAAGGAATAGTCTACCTCATACGGGCCGGCAGGAGCCAGACTATATAAATCTGCCATTGCATTCAGCGCATATAAGAGGTCATCCATGCATTTCTTTAAAGCATCGCGGATGTTTTTGACTGTACGAATGGTTTCCTGGTCATCTGCTTCCACCTGTGTTGCCGTCATCATTCCGGTCTTCTCATCAAGCTGGAACATTCCCTGGCTGAATCCACACTTGGTTGAAATCATTGCCAGATTGCTGTTGATATCCTTGATTCGCTGTTCTGTGAGCAGGGTGGCAACATGTTCATGAATGTTGTTATCGCTGTCTACACCGGTCCCCATTTCCACTCCCTGAATCATTCGGGGAAGATTGATATTATGCATATCTGCAAATCTTACAGCAGACTGGGGAAGGAAAGTGATGTGCTTGCTGTCCTCAATCTCCGTTCCCTTTCTGCTCCAGGCAATGTCCAGATCCCGAAGTTCCCTTATGCAGTTATGCCAATTGGTACTCCCAGACTACTACCACGATCAATCGTATTCGAAGCAGGATTCTTAAAATAAGCGTACAGTGGCTTTTCCAGATCCTGAATATAGACATCCGGCTGTAACATACTCCACTCTGGGACTTCCTGTAAGCTACATTCCTTTCCCTTACCATCTGGGTGGTTGCTTACAAATGCTCTGTTGCTGATTGCATACAGGTTTCCTTCTCCCGATTCTTCAAACCGGTGCCATTCGAATCTGGAATACCATTTCTTTCCTTTCTGCAGCCTTGTTACAAAGATGCATCCTAAGACATCTCCATTGCTGTTCGTGGCTGTGGGAAAGAAACATCCTGGTTCTATGTAATCCACGTTCTGTCCGTTTGGTTTGAACATAATTCCCACATTGCCAAGAGCTTCTGACGTTTTATCTGTGATGGCTGACAATACATAATCTGCCTGCTTCTGTAGCCAGTCTGCTCTGATGCTTCCGCTCAATGCTATTCCAAGGTCTAAGGTCACCAGCCCAGCAGTTACATCATCTATGTACTTTGCGAAGTTGATGCTTCTTACCTGATCATCCGGGTTCTGCCATTCCGGTTTTCCTTCTGTGATCCTGTCGTATTTTGTTATCCATGCTTCCATTACCTCTGATACGAGAGCATCTGTTCCAAATACTTTCTCTACATCACTCCGAAACATTCTTTTCCACACCCCCTGTATCCATGTTATGATTCCCATTTAGATCACCCACCTGTTCAGTGTTCTTGCCACCCCGTAAATATAGTACCTTACAAGGTCCATGTGGTGGTCATTCTCTTTGATTACTTCATCGCCCTGTTTCTTATCGTCCCAGGCGTAAGACTCAAATTCTTTTATTGTTTCTACACAGCTCTCATGGATCATCAGAAGTCCCATGTTTAAATACTTGGTAACTTCCTGGATTCCATTCAGTACATCATTATTCGCACCTGTTACTGTATATTTCCCGTATTTCTTTATGGTTTCTATAAAGCCTGCTGCCGATGGATCCACAATGATCTGTTCGATTGGAATATCTCCTATCGCATCACACATGAGTTTATAATACTTCTCATTATCCGCTCTGCCTTCTATGCCGCGCTTGCGGCCATCGTAATGAACCTCTTTTACCATTGTGGATTTCCTGCCATCAAAGCAGAAGATTCCAACAGCAAACGGGTTGACGGTACCATAGTCGATAGAAACATAGTACTGACAGTTTGCTTCGACATATTGCGGCTCAGATGTAATGTTTCTGTCTTTGGAAAACATTGGATATACAAGTCCTTCTGCAATCGCCCATTTTCCAAGAATATATCTGGCATAGTAAACAGTGCTTCATATTCTTTGCAAAGATTCTCTACAAAAAGCGGATCCAGAAATGGGTTGTCAAAGATTGTATACTCCTGAACATATATATCCAGATCTGATTCCAAAAAAGCTTTTAGCCAATGATTTGGTCCTTGCGGGTTCAATGCTCCATCAAAGCAACTATAAGGTTTATCAAGACGGGATTTCAGCATATCGAAGACTTCTTCGTTCCAGTCTGCAACCTCATCACCGTATACGTATTTGATAGAAGCTCCTCGAAGTTTGGATACCTGACTGACCTTTTCAGCTCCCAGACAGTACACCATTTCCCCGAACAGATAACATTTATTCTGACTATTAATCTCTCCTACAAGCTCTGGTCCCCAGATATTGCGCATGGGTTCCAGAATGTTTCGTTCAATTGTGGACTTGGTGACTCCAAGGACTACAGAGAGACCAGGCTTGCCTATTCTGGCTCGGATTCTTTTTGGAATTACAAAGTAATCCATGTAAGTCTTACCCGATCGGGTTGCTCCTGTCTTGAAGTTCCACCTGTGATTTGCATTCTGGAAGTATTCTATCTGCTTCTGGCTGAAAGGCATATCAGATAACACCTCCGATTTCTTTCAGGACGTCATCCAGCTTCTTAAGTGCATCTTTCTTTCCGTCATCGTCTTCTTTGATTTTCTTCTGAAGAAGGGCAACTTTTGCTTTCTGCTCTTCGGTACCCATATTCATGTGATCAGACAGCCATTGTAACGCTTTCATGCGGTCTGATAATTTGATACTGGCTCCATCTTTTCCCTGTTTCACTTCTGACAGGATAGTGCCGTCCACCTCGGTAGAATCCTTGAACCGGACTGTGTTCACAATTTTTGTAAGCTGCTTCTCTTCGCCGGTCTCAGGATCCTTTATCTTCACAGGTCCATATATTGCCATAACCGGTACCTCTTCCGTACCGAATGTCATGTAGTCAGTAATATCTGCGAAGGCTATATCCATGTACTTCTGGAAGATGTCCGACTCCGAAAGAAATTCTCTGTTAAGACGTTCCTGCTTCAGGTTTAGGATTTCTTTTTTACTCTAGCATTTCCTAGCATCCTTGGACCGTTTGCTGCTGCTGTTGGATAATCTACGCCGTATGCTTTTTGATATGCTTTTGTAGCATTAAAGCTCCGGATGTAATAAATACAAAAAAGCCGCTGTTTATCGGTTAGATCAGGATTCTCCATCACCTGATCAACTTCACTCTCAGCAGCTTTCTTTTTCTTCACTTTTTTCTTTTCCGAACGCTCGCTATTTTTATCCGAACGTTCGCTATCCCATTTATGTGCATTTCCATCTTCTGACGGTACCTTCAGGCAGGTTTAGTTGACTTGCAATCTCAACTAATTTCATTCCCTGCTGATATAACTGTCTGGCTTCTTCTATTCTTTTATCTGGTGCTCTGGCCAAGCCTCACCACCTCTCATTCGTTTCGTTTTTGAGTATAGAAAAAGCAGCCCGAAGGCTGCCTTATGGTGTTGCGTGTATGTATCTTCTACATCTTAGTTACTTTGAATGGATAAGTTGCAAACAACTTTTCATTCGTAAACATTTTGTCCTTTTCCTTATTTTGCATTTGATCTAATCGACTAATTTCTTCTTTATCTGTAAATCCGTATACCTTCAGTTCATACGCGCCGCATTCTGGAAAATTAATCTCACTAATTTTATTACTTAGCATATCTATACAGCATCTTTCAACAGTCCCCTCTTTAATTGAGCCGTCAGAATAATGAGCTGCTTCTCCAATTCTTTCCAATTTAGTTTTTCCAGCATAAGCTCTTATATTTCTATGACCATGTTCAACTTTATCAATGCAGTAATAGAGTTCCAATTGCTCTCCAACGCCTATTCCATTAATAAAAGTTACAACATAAAAAGGCGGTGTTTTCTCTTTAATAACTATAGTATTAAAGATATTTTGTATGTTTCCAGCATCTTCATCGCAACTTTCACATAAAATAACATTTACATTCCACTTCTCACTCACAATACAAGCCTCCCATATAAAGATACATCAATCAAATTTAATTTTTTCTTGCATATTTTTTCAACGGTCATATCTGACTTTTGGCTATCTTTTGAGAAATTATCTACTTTTTCACTCATACTGTCTATCTTTTCCTGCAAATGAACAATACTGGTATTTATATCAGCATTTGCTAAAGTGATATTTTTAACAGCTTCATCTAACCTATGAGTCGCATCTTCCATTTGGTTTCTTATTGCCTCTGTTTTAGCTTCCCCTGTTATACTCATTATAATTGCAACAACTGATAATATAATAGACGCAACGGTACTGGCAAAAGAAATCCATGAAGAAAATTCCGGATTATTAGCATCACCTGACGCAAGCATCCATACGATAATTCCCAAAGAAATACAAAGAATATATCTACTATGTAGTTGTGTTTTTAAACATTTTAACCTTATTTCAAAATCATTATAATCTTTGCAAGGACAATCCGGTTTTCTTTTAAAGTAATCAAAGAAACTCATATAAAAACTCCCTTTAATTTTATGTATAAATAATACAATAGATATTATTCATTTACAACCATTTTTAAAAAAATCTATACGTTTAAAGAGCACCTGACTAATTAACATCGGATGCTCTTTCGATAAGAAGTTTATATATGATTTTTAGAATCACTAATAGTTCCTAATTCGAACCCCAGGATTCGAACCTGCGGCTCCATGGCTCACGCTCACTCCCTCTCGGTGAGATGTTCTGGTGATCTGCCAGGTGGGTACTGGCAGTCATCTAAGGGAAGGAGAACTCTGGACAACTTTTTCCAACTGAGTTCATTATAATAATATCACAGATGTTGTGTGTCATTCTATGTCATCTTAAAATTTTTGAGTGCGGATGAATGAATCCTATGTGTCTGTTTCCAGCTATATCCCATTTTCACAGCCACTTCCTCCCATTTCATTCCAAGTATGTATCTCAGTCTCAACACTTCCTGCTCATCCTCATTCTCCATCTGTCGGATCTGTATCTCAATCTTCTGGTAACATCTCACTCTTTCCAGGCGTTCTTCTTTCAGAAGGTCTATCTGCTCATCCAGAATAGCTGCATAATCCGACAGATCTGAATGACTGCTGCCATGTGGCATTCCATCATTGACTACCGATGGAAACATTTTGTCCAATCTCAACCTCTGTATCTCATCCAGGATGTCCTGTTCTCTCTTTATTGCCCGCCGGTAGGATTTCAAGTATTCTTTCTTCTGTTCGTTTTCTTCCTGAATTGTAATCTCTGTCGTTTCCATCGGTATCGCTCCCCTTTCACAAAATCTTCAAATCTGCATCACATATTACTCACATTTTCCGGGTATATTATTACCTGTACAGAGCAAAGAGTAATTGCAAATAAAACTTTTTCTTTTTCATACTTTTAGCCGGGAGCATTTACACTCCCGGCCTCCTTCTTTTTATCGGCTCCATTCCCTTCCGGATTTCAAATCTTTTACTCCGGTTATCTTTAATTCCATACGAAACGCCATGGCTGTGAGAATGCAGTAATCTTTATATGTATGCTCTGGCATTCGGTCTGCTGCCTGTACTGCTTTGCTGCTGTCGGGTCCGGATAGCCTTCATTGTTCTTGTAACTCATTCAGGTACCTCCCTCTTACTTTCCACACAATTTCAAGAACCAGTTCCTCCGGAGTTCCCAGTCTATCCAAATTGTATCCGTTTTCTTGATCGTCACGTCTACCTGTTTCAGTTTGTATTTGCCTTCGATTGCATAGTTTCCGTGATATGAGTTCGATACCAGTTGTTTGCTACAATGCAATCTGTCTGCTACCTCCTGCAAACTCATGGATACGGCCGGAGCAAGGAGCTGTCCGGTTCTTACATCTTTGATCTCATATAAATTCATTTTCCTCCTCCAGATAGTTCTCACCGAATATCTCTCTGAATTTTTTTCTGTCTCCATATGTCCTTTCGAACGCTCTCTGTCCCATCTGTTCCAATATAAAACTGGTCTCTTGGCATTTATGTACAGATGTAGGGGATTCTTTATGGCATTTTAAGCAAAGGTGGACTGTTAAACCATATCGCTCTGACCTTTTTTATTTTATTTCCAAAGAATATATATGTCTATGAATACCTCTGTTACTGCCGCATATGTAGCAGCGACCTTTCTGATCTCCAGGCATGATACACTTACCATGTTTTTCTCTTTTCTTCTTTGTGACTTCCTTTGGGAATAATAATCCTTCCTGATTCATCTGGTGTACCTCCGCGTTCTTCTAATCTGAGTGTTTCTATCCTGAATATTTCGATTAAAGTCTTCTACTGCTCTGGTGGCTGCCTGTTTCTTCAGCTCTGCCAGACCGCCCCAGGGTTTGCAAAGAAAATTATGGAACCGGCGGCTACTGTAATGCATCCATCTCGGAGGATTCTGACCGGTTACTTTTCTAAATAATTTCTTTTTCTGTCTGAGATTCATTTTTCTCCTTTCCCCTTCCTGTGATCTGACAGGCTCACACAGGAAGGATGTATCTATGTGAATTTTAGGGCACCCTTAATCTTCCCAGGGTCTTCCGTTATGGTCTACTTTTCCGTTTAACCATTCATTCCAGAAGTCCGGATCCAGAAGTGTATTGTATGTCTTGTTTGCAAACTGCCGCATGGCTCTCGCTATATACTCAGCTGTGCCATAAGCTGTTAACGTATCTATATACTCTTTTCTGGTCTTAGGTTCTGCTGCCGGTGGCTCTGATCCGGATTGCGCCGGCGCAATTTCCGGTTCAGGGCGAACATCATGTTTGGGGGTCGGATTTGATACAGGTTTTGGCGTAGGTTTCGGAATCTCTTTTGGTGTTGGGTCGTGAGTTTCCTCTGGGATCCCGAAATAATTTTCATATGTTTTCGCTCCTGCTGCCGCTTCCGCAAATATCTCCTGTGTATATGTAAAAAACTGGTCCCATGAGATATTCCTCATCTCTCCATTGAATATCTTGACTGTGATATCTTCCTGATGGAACATTAAGAAGACCGTTCCTTTTCGATAACTCATGCTGTCACCAGGGTTGACGATCTGTGCCATTTCCTTGATGTTTCCGGACTGGTATGCCTCACTGTTGTACAGGGCATTGAGGATTCCTGTCTTTTCTCGGAAGAATTCCTGGATCGTGGCGTGGAGCTTGTCCTCTGTACTCTGTGCAGATTTCCAATCTAAGAGATTCATCGGATTACTTTCATTTTCTTTGTTGAAGTCTTTTAATTCGCGGATGTCCTCTCTTTTATCCTCCGGATGAAAGATCTGCTGGTCTTCTTCCGGAAGCTGGAGCATTTCTACCAGGTTATTGAATTTGAATTCCCTGTACTGTTCTTTAAGCTCTGGTGTATCTCCCGGAACGGAATATTTCTCATATACTTCATGAAGCGGCTGACTCCTGATGGATTCATGCCATATTCTGTTCTGGCAAATTCTGCAATGGTGTTGTATCCATCGTGTTTATAGGCTCCTGACTTATCTATGCGGGTCAGCTGCCATCCGATCCGCACGAAGCTTTTTACGATTCCTCCAGTTCCTGTTTGATCTCATTCTTGCTCTGGATATAGTCATCCATACTTAACTGCATATATTCCATAGTGTCCTCCTTATGCTATGCCTGCTGCCGGTACCTGAATCTTTATCTTCTTTTTTCGGATGCTCCGTTTATACAGGTTCAGGACATCATTGATGGTCTCTTTATCCGGCTGTCGGTCATATTCTGAATAAAACTGGATGATATGGTCGTCCTTCAGGCTGATCTCTATGGTGTAGTAGGGCTTTTTCAGTTCTGATTTTTTTCGCAGGAACAGGATCCAGCTGACGCCATCTGCCATCTTTCTCATGTAGGTGTCACTGCTTCCCACGCAATGATGAAGGGTTCTTCCTTCGTCCATCAGTTCTTTACATGTTCCTGCCGGTATGATCATGTATTCCCGGTCTTCCCAGAAGTAATCTTTCATGTCCGGAAGCCTTTCTTTTATCCGGTCATCCAGTTTCTTATATCCTTCCAGCCGTTTATCATCTTTTCTCTGATTTCTCACTTCTACCAGCTGATCGTGCCTAGCCTTTAAATCCTTTGGAAGTCTCACAATGTCGTCAGTGGTATCGTATCCCTCTTCTCTTGCCATACGCAGGTAGTCTCTCCATATGATCGTGAATTTACTTGGAGCTATTTTCTGTTTCTTCAGATAGTTGACCATCCGGTTTACGCTTTCAAGTTCATTAAGGATATCCTGGCAGTCACTTATTTTTAAATTCTTTCCGGCAATCCATTCCAAGCTTTCCTGTGTAATCCGGATGTCATTGTCCTGTTCGTACCTGAGCCATCCCAGGATGGCAGCTCCACCGTTTATCGTTTTCAGCCTGTTTAAGTGGTTTCCGTCCAGCATCAGTGTCTCCCTGAGATTCCTTCTGCTTCTGTTGATCTCTGCCCAGTGATTATTTACGATATCTGCTGCCAGTCTTGTCAGACCGGCTTTTGCCAGATATTCCAGATAAGGGTGGTTGTGGAAGGATATGATATAGATGTTTACGTTGAATTTCATGCCTGCATTTGCAAGGATATCCATTCCGCTGTGTTCCAGACCTCCGGCTTTTAACACTTCCGGAAGATTTCCGGGATACAGGTATGACGGAACGAATCTCTTTCCATGTGGTTTGTCCCAGAATTCCTGTGAAAATTCATCTGCTTCCTGAATCGTCCCGTACCATACTTTTCCCCAGGTTTCTCCTAGCGGTATGATGGCTCTGATCTTCTCGAACAGTTCTATGTCTTTCTTCCCTGCTGTCCATCTGCAGACTGCTGGAACTGACGCTCCACCCACTTTTTGTCATATTGCTGCAGGATGGTTACCATGGCTTTGGCTGTCTTTTCCTCCTGTCTGCTGTTTGTCATTACCGGTGCCTTGCATTTCGGGCATATGGTTTTTTCTCCATGCTTCCATCCGTTTTTTCTCCAGCCGGCATAACCGCAGGCGGTACAGCTGAATGTGGTCCGGTTCTCTTCTTTCTTAAAAAACAGGATGTTTCCCGGAAATAGTTTATCTTCTACCCACTTCTCTGCTTCCTCTGGCACACAGGGACTTCTGCCATCATTTCATTGATTCTTTCCTGCTTCCGGATGTATGCCAGGTCTCTTTTTGTTTCATTCACTGTAGTCTCATAGCTGTCGATGCTGTAGGTATCCAGAAAATCATATACCCTGTCTCTGTCTTCCTGTGTAGCCCACTCCATATCCGGGGAGCTGTGGTAAAAGTCGTTTTTCAAAACCGGCTGGCCCATGCAAAGTCTGAGTACATTTTCGAGCCTGCAGGTTGTCCATGTTTCATTTACCCATGTACTGTGATTCTCTTTACTCTGACAAATACCGGGCTTTCAGTTCTCCTTTAACGAACAGGCTGATCTCTACTGCCCGCTCTCCGTCCACTTCAAGAAGCTGGCTTGCCGCAATCACACTGTCGGAATCTTTTACTTTTGGGACTGTACATGGGATGCAGCGTAATAATTTTGTCCGCTTCATGCCTTTGCTCCTCCCATGTAGTAATCCCGGATCAGCGCCTTGGCTTTTGCATACTAGGAGCTCCAAATGTCACCTTACTGACACTGGCTCCTACTGCCTTTATGATCACTTTATCTACTGTAATCTGGTTTTTAAAAGCATATTCCAGTAGAACCGCCATGCATCCCTGCAGGGTCTTTCCTTTCTTGCGGACCTGGTGGGCGATCATCTCATTCTCCATACAGAGTCCCTTGATGTACTCTACCCAGTCCAGCATCAGTTCCTTAGGTTTTAGTTTCATGCATTCCACATCGATTTTTCCAATAGCTGCAGATGTGGAATCGCAGAGGGATGGGATGGCCTCTTCCAGATACATCTCTACATAATCATCCGGAATGCCGTTTTCCTTTGCCAGTTCTTTTAAGCTGTCCAGATCTCCTTCCTGCAGAAGATTGGCTGCCAGTTCATTGATCTCTGTGTATGAATTCATTTCTCCAAATTTATCAAACATTGTGTTCTCCTCTCCTTGTGTTAAAATTCCGTCTGGAATCTTACTGCATGACCGCTGAGCTGTTTATCTATCTCCTGCCAGAGGTCTGCATTTTTTAATTCCCGGTCCCCGCTTCTTTTCCATCCGTTTGTCTTCCATACGTTAAGGTTCTTATGACCATTTGCAAGATATTGGCAGGTTGTATGGATTGTGATCAGGGACGGTCTGCGTATTCTTTTCAGGGCAGCGATCAGTCCCAGCATGACAAGGCGGTGTGGTGTGGTGTCTTCTGCTTCTTCTCTGCCGCTGATTGGATTCCCCGGACCTTTGGGGAAATCCCGGCTGGCAATGATGTATACGCACCTGCCTTTCTTTATCCTTGCGCCTTTATCCCTGACAATAAGGGAGATATCTACTCTTGCCATTTTCTGGTCCATCTTCAAATCCTCCTGTCTATCTTTACAAGTGTGTAATGGCGGTACGCGTATCCTGTCACAGGATTGATCCCTTTTTTGATGGAATCCGGATCCACATAGTAACCTTTGGGGGCTTTGGGTTCTCTGACTACTCCATCTTTGTCCATCAGGGAACGTCTTTTTATTTCTTTTCTGTCCGGTTCTTTGCGGATCAGGTTTCTGGACGGATGATATGCTTTTGCTTTTTCCGGTTCCCATTCCTGTAAGGGTGTTGCTATGTACTCTGCCAGATCTCCGTTCTTCAGGTCGTATACAACTTTCATGTTCGGATTCCCATGTGTCCAGAGTTCCCTGACAATCTTTTCTGTTCGGGTCTCTGTATTTGATTCGGCATTTAAGAGGATATGGATGTGGATCGCACCCCTCTTTCCTATCTGTGGTCTCCAGATATACTTTAAGATCCAACCGTATTTCCGGTATCTGGTCTGAAGCTGTCTTATGAATTTCTGCATATGCTTTATCATCTCTTCCCAGCTTACCCTCTTGTCTTTCTGGTAGGTGAGTGTGATCCAGCTGTCTCCGGTTGTGAAGTTCCACTTTACCAGTCTCCTGAGTTCTCTCACCCTCTTCCACTGATTCTGCCTTATGATATCTTCCGGGGTGGTTCCTTCTTCAGCTCCCTCTTCTGACCCCTTGCACCATATCTTCCTGTATGCTTTTCCTCTACCTCTAAGGTTTCCCCACAATCCCATGTATCTCTTATGTATCCACACTTCATATGTCACCCCGGTGTCGTAAGTTTAATACCCTTAATCAAGCCCTGAAGGGACTTCCCTGTCCCCTGAAAAAGGTTAAAAATATAGCAGGTTTTCTCCTGCTTAAATCTTGACTTTTCGCCACCTGGATGTTATATTTTTTACAGGTTTAATATCCAAGTGGCAAAAGTCACCCTACTCATGTATTTGCGTTACATGAGTCTTTTTTTATTCTATGTGTTCGATCGGTCCGTAGAGGCCCTCCATTTCTTTTGCTCTCCGGAGTGCTTCTTCCATAGTTCCTACGTAACTTGCAAGTGTCTTGTTTCTGAACCTGACAATTCGGATGGTTCGCTGCTGATCCGAAGGAATTTTTACCGATTCTTTGGTTCTTCTGGAAATCCGTTCTACTTCCCTCATTCTTTCTTCTTCAGTCATTCTGTTCTCTCCCCGATCAGACTTTTGAGATACTGAATGCATTCTTCCGACCATTCTTCTATATACTCATTGTCTTCAAAAGCAAATACCTTTGTTTTTGTTATGATTGTTAATGTTTTTGTGTTTGTGTCATAGTTGTATGTCACATAAATATTCTTTTCTTCAGCTTTGAGTACAAGCTCCAGAATCTCTCTTATTTTGTCTCTGAACATGTTTCTTCCTCCTGAACTTTTCTAAGCTGATCTACCACCCAGTATGCGGATATCCCAAAGAGGATGTTGAACCAGACTGGGATGTCCACATATTTCCCTGCAAGGATGCAAAGGGCTATGATTATGTACTGTTTCATAATGCTTGTCCTTCTTTCTCCGCCTTAACCGGCGGCTTTTCTTTCATAGTTCATGCTCAGAAGAAGTTCATCCTGTCTCTGGATGAGCAGGCATTTGATTTCTTCTTCTGACATATCACTGGCTTTATGCTGAATTCCATTAATACGGATATTTCTTGTTACCAGTTTTAATTCTGACATCTTCCTCACCTCTTCTTTATGGTATGGGAAATGATATGTATAGGTTACTGTTTATAAAAATTTAAGCAGTTTGTCGAACGACCTTTGTTGACTTCTCTTTGTTTCTCTCCTATTCTTGTATTACAGGGCACTGGCATACCCGAGTACATATGAAAGGAGAACAACATGGAATTATCAAACGAAACTTTAACGGTATTCAAAATCATCTATTGCGAATACAAGAGGCGTCGAAGCGTTGGTTTTACTAAACCAGATTCTATTAAATTTAAAGACGGTGAAATCTATCAAATTGCCGCTTTCAAAAATCGGCTTCGACCCGACATCGATTATGCAGTTCATGAATTAGCAACCGTTAAATACTTAAAGAAAAATATTCTGGGAGATATTCAGCTTACAGAGGCAGGCATTGCTTATATGCAGAGCAAACCTCGTCAATTCTTTGAAGACCTTTCCAAATTATTTGACCTTGCCAGTATTTTTATCTGACGCTTTTGACCCTTGGAGAACCAAGGGTCAATTTCGTTTATACGTTCCTCGCTCTCGCAGCTCTCCTTTACTAGAATAATTTGCAAATTCTACTGTCGTATCTATTTCTGCTCTGATTTCGAATTCTCCTGGTGTACAGCTAATCGTGAATCCAGTACAGCCTTCTCCAAAATCTTCTCCATTAATACGGAAAGTCTTCTTTTCTGTATCTACTTCGATAGTCTTAAGTTCATGTGGTGTAAATATTTTGTTCATCAATGTTTTCTCCTCCATCTTTCCATTAAGAATCTCTACAACTTTATCCCAAAGACCTGTTTCCAATAATCTGTTCCAGTCTTTTGTTGTTGTGTTTATCTTGACAGTCATTTCTCCAAGAACATCTTTATATTCCTGACAGTCAAACATCTTCTCTCACTACCTCTCTATGCTGTTTCTTTCTGGTCTGACAGCTATTGACTTTTCTTCTTTACTCTCCTATTCTTGTATTACAGGGTACTGGCATACCCGAGTATAAAAAGGAGGCGATTACTATGAGCCAAACTATGCACACGCTTGCACTGGAAATTCTAAAATCTAAGCATAACTTGAACCAAATGGCAGTCAACGAAATCCATGCAGCTTATCGTTCTATCTATTCCGAACTTTCGAGCTTAGAGAAGGAATATGTAAAGTCACATCCTGGTGAAAAGCTCCTTGTTTAAAACTCTCTCTCGAGTTTTTCCCTGGCAGATATCAGCTCTGCCAGGGCTTTTACCATATCCGCAGTATTTCCCTCAGGTACACTGCTTTTTACTTCTTCCTGAATATAGTCACATATGCTTTCTATAGTCCTGTCTACTTTTTCAAATATTTTATTCTTCATTTCATCTCACCTCTTTCTGGATATCCAAACAATTGCGCAAAGTGCAATATATTGTATGCGAACACATTTTCTACACAATATATTGACACGTAAATATATTTATAGTATCATGCTATTAGAACGTTCTTATTTCTAATAGAAAGGTGGTGTTTACCAATGAATATGATTCCTGTTTCTTCTTCCAATATCGCAAGCATTGGCTATGAGAGCGGTACTCTTTACGTTGCATTCAATCGTGGTGGATTATATGCGTATTCAGGAGTACCAGAATCTATTTACCATGGACTTATGTCAGCTTCTTCACATGGAAGCTATTTAGCTTCTCATGTAAAAGGCATTTATCCATATAGACGTATTGGCTAATCAACAATAACCAAAATCACTGCCGGACCATTGACGGATAACTTCCTGTCCTGATATGGTTCGACATATTCTGTTTTTACGCCTTCTCTTTTCTGCAACTCCTCTACTAATTCTTTTGTAGAAAGTTTTTCAGGCATCTCCTCTACGCTCCTTTCTCTATTCCAAAAAGATAATTTATTTCTACACCAAGAGCTTTTGCAATTCTTGGAATATCGCACGCTTTAATCAAACGTCTGCCATTGAGCATATCGCTCAACTCTTGTGGTGTATAACCAGCGCTCTCTGCAACATACAAATTTTTTAAACCTTTTTGAGCTATGATGATTTTTAACCCGTTTGATAAAGGTTCATTTGCTTCGGCAATAGTCATTCTGGTTTTCCTCCTTTCTTTACCTGTTTTTCTGGTATATCTGCATATTATATCAGTTTTTCTGGTTTGTCAATATGTTTTTATCAGTTTTTCTGGTTTTTTATTGACTATACCATTTTTTTTGTAGTAATATCTCAATATAAGGAGGTAGGACGATGAGTTTCGGAAGTAGATTAAGAGATAAACGTAAAGAACTTGGTATTACACAACCAGCATTAGCTGAAAGATTGGGTGTTAGTCAAAGTGCTATTGGAAGTTGGGAAACAGATGTTAATTCCCCTCGTGCAACTCTTTTATATGATTTATTCGATATTTTACATTGCGATGCAAATTACCTCTTTCAAGACGAGACTAAACAACTATATAAAAATGAAGCGTCCCCTGAAGAATTTGAAAATATAATAAAAAAATACCGCGAACTTGACGCTCACGGTAAAGACATGGTTGCTACAGTTCTCCAGAAAGAATACGATCATATTATTGAACTTCGTGATTCCGTATCGCAGACAGAGGAATTATCTGAAGAATCTAATAACATTACTACTATCGATCTTCTTGCCGCTCATGCCCGTACAGACGTTAAGCAAACACCCGAAGGTGTTCAGCATGATCTGGATATTATGAATGATGATTCAAAATGGGAGGAATGATATGGCATTAGATATATTGGAATTGCGTAAACTATGTATACCTAAAAACATTCGTATTACACTCCATGCAGCTAAAAGGCTGGAACAGCGCGGGATATTCTTAAAAGATGTAATATCCTGTATTATGAATGGAGAAATCATCGAACAATATCCAGATGATTATCCTTATCCCAGTTGTTTAATTCTGGGGATGAGCATCGAAGATAAATATCTTCATGTAGTCATCGGAAATCACGAATCGGATTTGTTCCTTATAACAGCTTATTTCCCAAGTTTTGATAAATGGGAATCTGATTTCAAGACCAGAAAGGAGAACGCATAATGACTTGTTTTTACTGCAAAGGTAATATTGAATCTTCTACAACAACTTACATGACTGATTATCAGGGATGCTATATCATTATCAAGAACGTTCCTTGCGAAAAGTGTTCTCAATGTGGGGAAGAATACTTAAATGGTGAAACACTTGAACGAATCGAAGAAATTATTCAAAAAGTTAAAGGTATGCTGACTGAAATTGCAGTTGTTGACTACAAACAAACAGCTTAAAGAGAACCGTTTTATTTTAATTGCTAAAGGGGTGATCCCAGTTGAATTACGAACAATTACTGACTGCTGCCGATCAGGAAGGATTGCTTGTCAAAGAGCAGCCACTTACTGGGCATGACGGCCTGATCCGCGGCAGTCGGATAGCAATCCGAAAGGATATAGAAACACAAGCAGAAAAATCTTGTGTGCTTGCCGAAGAAATCGGGCATTATCGCACCAGCTCCGGAAACATTTTAGACCAGAATAAGGCAGAAAGCCGAAAGCAGGAATATCGGGCTCGGCTTTATGGGTACAATCTAAAGATTGGGCTTGCCGGCCTGATCAGGGCTTATGAAGCAGGATGCGGAAATCTTTATGAGATGGCTGAATATCTAGACGCTACGGAGGAATATTTAAAAGAGGCTATTGATTGTTACAAATCAAAATATGGACTATATGCTTCGGTTGATAATTACATAATTTATTTTCAACCATTCATAGTAATAAAGATAATCTATGCTGAATAATACTCAGCAACTGGAAGGAGATGAAATACTATGGCTAGGAGGAAAAAATCTTCAGGATGCCTGGCGACATTATTCTTTCTACCAATCAGCTTAGCATTTGTCTTAACATGGTATATTTTCAAAATTGTACTGTATGCAATGTTTTATTTGGCAATATTTGCTTTTTACCTTATATGGTATATTGTGGCAGGTTTATTAGGATTAATTTTTCATAAATCGCAATTCCACGCAAAATGTAATAGTGGCGAAGAATATGAGCAGATATGTTGTCAAAAATTAAAACAACATGGTTTTGCACATATACAGACCACTCCACGTACAGGGGATCATGGAATAGATATTTTATCCAAACGAGCTGGTAAAAAATATGCAATACAGTGCAAATATTATTCCTCTTCCGTTGGCAATCATGCAGTCCAAGAAGCATTTTCTGGATGTTCTTATTATGGGTATGATATACCCGTTGTATTAACCAATAATGTCTTTACACAAAATGCCATCGATGAAGCTCGAAAATTAGGAGTTCAGCTCTGGTCGCAAAACAGAATTCCATTTTCCGATAAGTCCTTTTTTAGTAATCTTTTCAAAAAGCAACCGGCGTCTCAGCAAGAACCAACTAACGCTATGCATTTTGAGACAATACCTAAAAATCCAAAATCGAGTAATAATGTTTATTCTCAGTCAAAAACTGATATTCAGAAATCAGACAATGTTGCTTATTCATCAGTAATGCCTGATATTCCAAATTTAAGTAATACTTTTTATTTCAATCCGTCACATAAAATCGGAGAATATGATATTTACTTCGAAGAAGTTGGAAGATGTTTTATTACTAAAGGCAAAGCCTCTATTGGAATGATACAGAGAATGTATAAACTCGGTTTTAATCGGGCAGCTCAAATTATGGATCAGCTTTGTAAAGCGGGCGTAGTCGGACCAGAAGAAGGAACTAAACCCAGAAAAATTCTCATGTCCATGGATGAATTTGACGCTTATCTAAAGCAACCTTTTAACTCAATAATAGACTCTATTGATACAAAATTTGAAAATGACAGTCTTGATGACAAATCCATGACTATTGAAGAATATGCAAATCTTGTTGGAAAAATAGTTGAAAAACCTGTTGATTTTTCACAAGATGGAATATTACTTGATAAAATGCAGAATATGGTTATCACTCAAGTATCAGATCAAATAAAAAATGATTTTTAGATGATTTAATCTGCTATAATACTCACAAAACACTGCATATTATTCTGTTTGATAAAAATAAATTTAACTTCTTTGCTTATAAAGATATACCTAATTTAATTGTTCCTATTATTTCAGAAAGCAACAAACTACGTAACATTTTCAAATGGGCTTGTGATGAAATGGATAAAAGAACTAGTTTATTTTTAGAGCATAAAGTAAAAAATATATTTGATTATAACAAAAAGGCCAGTTCCGAAGATTTTTCTACGCTTCCTACAATAATTATAATCATTGATGAACTCTACGGATTATATGATATTTTTACAAAAGAGCTTGATACTCTGCTCCTAGATTCTGGAAGACGTGGTATTTTTATTATCGGATTTTCAAAATTAGAATTAAAACAGCTTGATTTAGGTTCAACTGAATTTTTATGGAAAAAATATATTAATAATCAAATATCAGGTATGTTTATCCCTTTTCATGCATCTGATCAAGGAATACATAACTCAATATAACAAAGAAAGGAGTTACCACTATGCCATTACCCAAAGAACGGATTTATACAATAGATGACATCTACGCTCTTCCGGATGGCGAACGTGCAGAGCTGATTGATGGACAGATCTATATGATGGCACCACCTAATACCAGGCATCAGGTAATCGTCGGTGAACTGTATGCTACTATCCGCAATTACATTAAAAGTAAAAGCGGATCCTGTAAACCATATGTTTCTCCATTTGCAGTGTTCCTGAATGAAGATAACAAGAACTATGTCGAACCAGACTTAACAGTTGTCTGCTCACCGGACAAAGTAGATGAAAAAGGTTGTCATGGTGCACCTGACTGGGTAATTGAGGTTGTTTCTCCTGCTACCCAGAGTAAAGATTACGGAATAAAATTATTTAAATACCGGATGGCCGGAGTCAGAGAATATTGGATTATAAACCCCCTGAAAGGTATCGTAAATGTCTACGATTTTGAAAATGAATCGGGTACCGGATTGTATTCTTTCGACGATGAAATTCCAGTATGTATATATCCTGATTTATCAATTGTGATCTCTGAATTATTATAATAAAAACCGCCCCTGCTGGTAACAGGGACGGATCAAGAATCTCCGAAGAGATCCAGTACTTGGCAAAGATATTGTATCATCTTCGGAGCAGTTACACAATCAGAACGTTTGTGTGGCTGTTATTTTTATACTTGAAATTACATATTTTATAAAACCGAGGTGATATTTATGAGTAGTAAAGTAGCAGCTCTCTATATCCGTGTCTCGACAGAGGACCAAACCGAGTTATCTCCTGATGCACAGAAGCGCCTTTTGCTGGATTATGCTCAGAAGAATGACATGATTGTTTCCGGGGACTTTATCTTTACTGAGAGTGTTTCCGGCCGGCACGCACAGAAGCGCCCGGAGTTTCAGAAGATGATCGCCCTGGCGAAGCAGCCCTCTCACCCCATTGATGTAATCCTGGTATGGAAATTCAGTCGTTTCGCCCGTAACCAGGAAGAGTCTATCGTATACAAGAGTATGCTCAAAAAAGATAATGTAGACGTGATCAGTGTATCTGAACCATTGATCGAGGGACCTTTTGGCAGCCTGATCGAGCGCATCATCGAATGGATGGATGAATACTATTCCATTCGATTGTCGGGTGAGGTCTTGCGTGGCATGAAAGAAAAAGCCTTGCAAAAAGGCTATCAGACGTCTCCCTGCCTTGGCTATACTGCAGTTGGACATGGAAAACCTTATATCATTAATGAAGCTGAATATGCCATTGTCTCTTATATTATGGACCTGTATGATAATCAGAACTTAGATGAGACAGCTATTGCCAGGCGTTGCAATGACCTTGGGTACCGGACGAAACGTGGAAAACTCTTCGAGCGGCGTAGCGTTGACCGGATTCTTGGAAATCCCTTCTATTGCGGAACTGTTGTCTGGAATGGAGTGGAATTTGAAGGAAGCCATGAGGTACGCCTTTCCAGAGAGCGGTATGAAAAACGTCAGAAGCTGATCACTTCCCGGAAACGTCCGGTCAAGGCGCGAAACGTATCTGCCTGCAAGCACTGGCTATCTGGTCTTTTAAAGTGTTCTGTCTGCGGAGCTACACTTTCTTACACCGGTAATAATAAATGTCCTTATTTCCAGTGCTGGAAGTACGCGAAGGGATTTCATAAGACTTCTGTTGCCTTATCAGTCAAAAAGGCTGAAGAAGCTGTGATAAGTTATTTTGATCAGATCTTAGATGGAGCAGAATTTACATATGTATATAAAAAGAAAAAGACTGATCATTCACTGCAGATCGAACAGTTACAAAAAGAAATCAATAAGCTCACCATGAGAGAAAGCAGAATCAAAGAGGCTTATGAGGCAGGCGTAGATACTCTGGAAGAATATAAGAATAATAAGGATCGTCTGGTATCAGATCGGTTAGAATTGACTGCTGCCCTTTCACAGCTATTGCAGGAAGAGCAGTCAGAGCAGCCTGACGCAGAAGAAATCCTGAAAGAGATCCGTTCTGTTGCGGATGTCCTGAAGAATCCAGACGTAGGTTACGAAGAAAAAGGAAATCTGATCAGAAGTGTTGTGGAGCAGATCATATATGATAAGGAATCCGGAAAAATGTCTTTTGACATCATTATTTCCTGAATTGAAAATCCCGCGAGCCCGCATAAACACTGGGTTTTCGGGGCTATTATAGGGTACTGCACTCCGGTGGCCCGGATGGTGAGATCAGCGCTTCTCTGCGTTATCTTTCCCAGCGTTTTACCATGCCCGAACCGGACGACCTTCTGCTTTGCTCAATGACATAGGAACAGAAGAACTCAGTCATCTGGAAATGGTATCCACTATTGTACATCAGCTTACCCGGGACCTTTCCATGGAAGAAATTGAGAATCCGGATTTGGACCATATTATATCGATCACACAGTGGGAGTCTGGCCACAGGCAGCAGGTGGCGTACCATTAATGCATGTGAATTTCAGAGTAAAGGTGATCCGATCACTGATCTGTTTGAGGATCTTGCTGCAGAGCAGAAAGCCCGTTCTACTTATGACAATATTCTCAGAGTAGTCCGCAATATACCTGAGATTGCGGATCCCATCAAATTCCTGCGTGCCAGAGAAGTTGTTCATTTCCAGAGATTTGGGGAAGCTCTTCAGTCCATTCAGGAAGAACTTGATGCCAAAAACTTCTATGCTTTTACCCCGGGATTTGATAATCCCTGCACTGCATCATGCAACAGCAATAAATAACGTACGCAGCCAAAACCTGCGACATACTGCGCGAATTTATGCGATTAGCATCGCGAAGCGTGTTACTGAGAACGGAATGAACAGTAATACGCTCCATCTTAAAAATCACAGAAATTTCATATTTGCTTTACAAATATATCTGGTGGTGCTATAGTATTCTTAGCTTAATAGCCACAAAAGTAATTGCCAAAAATATTGAGCAATTACAAACAAAAATATGATATAAAAGGGGCTGTCTCACATAGATATTATGTGACAGCCCCCTTATTGGAGGAATTATGCAGATAATTATTGTTGGGTGCGGTAAGTTGGACGTACCTGGCAGAACAGCTTCAGGAAGAAGAATCCGACATTACTCTTATAGATGTTTCTTCTAATGTGATCACTTCCCTTCAGGATGACATTGATGCCATGGGTATCGTGGGAAACGGTGCAAGTATCAACACGCTGGTGGAAGCAGGTATTGAGAATGCAGATATCCTGATTGCCGTAACCGGCTCTGATGAAATGAATCTCCTCTGCTGCCTGATTGCACAGAAAACCGGCCATTGCCAGACGATTGCCCGTGTCCGCAATCCTATCTATGCCAAAGAGATCAGCTTCATCAAGAAGCGTCTGGGTGTTACTATGATCATTAACCCGGAGCTTGCAGCTGCACAGGAAATTTCCCGTCTCTTACGCTTTCCTTCAGCTATCAAGATCGATACTTTCGCACGTGGTCGTGTGGAAATGCTGAAATTCAAAGTGCTTCCTGAATTTAATCTGGATGGCATGACAATCTCATGCATTACGGAAGCCCTGAAATGCGACGTCTTGTTCTGCGCAGTAGAAAGCCGGGATCATGTATCTATTCCCGGCGGTAATCAGGTGATCCACGACGGAGATATGGTTTCCATTCTTGCTTCCCCGGTGAATGCAGCAGCCTTTTTCAAAAAAATCGGCCTGAAAACCAATCAGGTAAAAAACGCCATTATTGTCGGCGGAGGAACCATTTCCTATTACCTTACAAAAGCCCTGCTTGATATGAACATCTCCGTTAAGATCATCGAACAGAATGAGTCCCGCTGTGAAACCTTAAGTGATCTGCTTCCGGAGGCAACTATCATTAACGGAGACGGAACCAACCGTTCTCTCCTTATGGAAGAGGGACTCTCACGCACAGAGGCTTTTGTATCACTCACAAACATGGATGAGGAAAATGTTTTCCTTTCACTCTTTGCCAAAACAGTTTCCAATGCCAAACTGGTTGCCAAGGTAAACCGCCTTGCCTTTGATGATGTCATTGATAACCTTGACATCGGAAGCGTCATTTATCCGAAATATATCACAGCCGACTATATCCTGCAGTATGTACGTGCCATGCAGAACAGCATCGGCAGCAATATTGAAACCCTTTATCATATCCTGGATAATCAGGCAGAAGCTCTGGAATTTGCCATCCGCGAAAATTCACCGGTAACAGGCATTCCATTATCTGAACTGAACCTGAAGAAAAACCTTCTTGTAGGTTACCTGAACCGAAATGGTCAGGTCAGGATTCCCAGAGGCCAGGATACCATTCAGGTCGGAGATACCGTTATCATAGTAACTTCTCAGAAGGGCCTTCGCGATATCACAGATATTCTGGAAAAATAAAGGAGCCAAATTATGAACTATTCCATTATTATCTATATCATCGGAATGATTCTGAAAATTGAAGCTGTATTTATGGCTCTGCCCGCAATTACGGCACTGATCTATCAGGAAACTTCCGGTGTAGCTTTTCTGATCACGATTGCTTTATGCCTGGTCATCGGGCTTCCTCTCACCAGGAAAAAGCCGACAAGAAAGGCTTTCTACACAAAAGAAGGTTTCGTGACTGTAGCATTAAGCTGGATCGTTCTGAGTATCATAGGAGCAATCCCCTTTGTGATCAGCCGAAGCATTCCAAATCCTGTAGATGCATTATTTGAAACAGTTTCGGGTTTTACTACAACAGGAGCCAGTATTCTCAGCGATGTGGAGGCACTTCCTCATTGTATGCTGATGTGGAGAAGCTTCACGCACTGGATCGGCGGAATGGGTGTTCTGGTTTTCATCCTCTCCCTTCTTCCACTTACCGGCGGTTATCATATGAATCTTATGAAAGCGGAGAGTCCCGGACCATCTGTAAGCAAGCTTGCGCCAAAAGTACAGTCAACTGCCAAAATTCTGTATTCTATTTATTTCGTAATGACAGTGATCCAGATCCTGCTTCTTCTGGTCGGTGGTATGCCGCTGTTTGACTCCATATGTACAGCTTTCGGTACTGCAGGTACCGGAGGATTTGGTATTAAAAATGACAGCATGGCCAGTTACAGTACATATCTGCAGGTGGTCATTACTGTATTTATGATTTTATTTGGCGTTAACTTTAATGCTTACTTTTTCATTATCACAAAAAAATTTGCTCAGGCTTTTAAAATGGAAGAAGTGCGGTATTATTTCGGAATCATCGGTATTGCAATTCTTATCATCGCCTGCAATATTTACCATATTTTCGGAAGTGCAGCCAAAGCTTTTCAACAGGCAGCTTTCCAGGTTGGTTCCATTATCACAACAACCGGATATGCAACAACAGATTTTAATACCTGGCCGGAAATTTCGCGGACAATCCTGGTGCTGCTGATGTTTATCGGTGCATGTGCCGGAAGTACAGGCGGCGGCATTAAAGTATCCAGGATCCTTATTCTCTGCAAAACAGTCCGCAAGGAGCTTCATATTTTTCTGCATCCAAATGCGGTAAAGAAAATAAAAATGGACGGCAAAGCCATCCCACATGAAGTTGTTCGTTCCACAAATATTTTCTTCATTGTATATATGCTGATTTTTGCATCCTCATATTCCTGATTGCCTTTGACGATTTCAATCTGATCACGAATTTTACGGCGGTTGCGGCAACTTTAATAATATCGGACCTGGTCTGGACTGGTAGGACCTACCGGAAACTTCGGCATGTTCTCCTGGTTTTCAAAGCTTATCCTTACTTTTGATATGCTGGCAGGACGTCTTGAGATTTTCCCGTTACTGATATTGTTTGTAAGGGATACATGGAAGAAATTTTAAAAATATTTTGGTAAAACAAATTTTATTTTTTTACACCGTATTCATATTTTATTCATATTTATTGGATATAATGAACTGTAGAAAGATGATGAATCTTTCTTATAAATATTTTTCTTTTTCATACGCGCCGGTACGAAAGTACCGGCCTCCTTCCATTTATGGGAATTTTTTATTTTATGGCATTTTTCTCACACCTTCATAATCAAATGCAGGAATAAAACTCTCTCTGGCAGTTTCACCATCTTGAAAAAATCCATTTTCAATCCCAAGCTCAAATGCATAGTCCAGAACTTTTTCATATTCTCTTCTGGTTACACAACGATTCAGTTCTGTATATTCTTTCTGCTCAAAAACCGGTGTGTACTGATTCATGATACTGATATAAATCTGCTTTCCAAAAGTCTTATATAAAAGTTTCAGAACCTTCTTTGAATTTCTTGTATGCCCCGGCAATATAAGATGTCTCACAATAGTCCCACGTTTCATATATCCCTCTGCATCAAACTGTGGCATTCCTGTCTGGCGTACCATCTCATTAACTGCTTCCATAGCCCTTTCAGGATAATCATTTGCATGTGAAAATTTCACCGCCAATTCGCTCTCCGCATATTTGTAATCCGGAAGATAAATGTCCACATATCCGTCCAGAAGTTTCAATGTCTCTGTGTTCTCATATCCACCACAGTTATAGACAACCGGAATATTAAGCCCATGCTTCTTTGCACAGTCCAAAGCTGCGATGATCTGTGGAATATAATGTGTTCCGGTTACCAGATTGATATTTGCAGCGTCCTTTTCCTGCAGTTCCAGGAATATTTCTGCCAGTCTTTCCTCAGTGATCTCAAGACCACTGTCACCAATGGCAATTTCCCGGTTCTGGCAGAAACAGCATCTCAGATTGCATCCTGTAAAAAAGACTGCCCCGGAACCTCTGGTTCCCGAAATACATGGTTCTTCCCACATATGCAAAGCTGCCCTTGCAATCTTAACCTTCTGATCCATTCCACAGTATCCGGTTTTTCCGGCTGTTCTGTCTACATGGCAATTTCTCGGACATAAACTGCAATCTGCCAGTATGCAGCTTTCTGTATCCTGCCTCAGAGTTTTATCTTTGTTTTTTTCTGTCTGTATTTTATTTACCTTCACTTTTCTCTTCTGTCCTTTTTTCTTTCCCCGACTTGATATCTGTGAATCGCCCACTGCAAAACAGTTCCCACCGTTTGCTTATATTATAACCGTTCAGTGCTTTCACAGTTACAGGCGGATTGCTGAATAGTTACTATCCTTTATATCATTATACTACATTCCCCAATTACGTCTATTCATATTTCACAATTTCCTTTTTCAGTCTCTTCATGATTCTTTTTCCAGCCTGGAAATATATGATTGAGAAATTCCCAGAAGGTCTGCAACCTCTTTCTGTGTTTTCTCTGCAGCATTCTCCTTTCCCAGCCCAAATCTAAGGCGGATGATCGTCTGCTCACGCGGTGAAAGCTTTCTAATTGCCTTTGATAACAACGAAATCTCCACTTCATCTTCCAGACGTCTTGAAATCACATCCTCATCAGTTCCCAGAATATCAGAAAGCAGGAGTTCATTTCCATCCCAGTCTACGTTCAGCGGTTCGTCTATGGACACTTCCATCTTTGTCTTACTGTTGCGGCGAAGATACATCAGGATCTCATTCTCTATACATCTGGATGCATAAGTGGCAAGCTTGATGTTTTTTACAGGATTAAAGGTATTGATCGCCTTGATCAGCCCAATCGTTCCGATTGAGATCAGATCCTCCACCCCGACTCCTGTGTTATCAAACTTCTTTGCAATATACACCACAAGCCTTAAATTATGTTCGATCAGAACAGACTTCGCTTCTTCTTCCTGCCCTGTTCCAAGCTTCTGCAGTATAAACGCCTCACGCTTCGGCTCCAGTGGTGCAGGTAGCACATCATTTCCACCAATATAAAAAACTTCTCCTGAACGGTTCATCACCATTCTTGACACTACCTGTAATGGATAACAGCTCATAGTCACAACCCCTCCCGTTAAAGTAATCTGGAATTCAAAAGTACCTCGTATTCCTTACCAAAAGCGGATGTTTCAAATGAAAATGCAAATACCGGATTGTCTATGCAGACAACCTCTGCGGGAGTCTGAATGCAGAGTCTCTCAAAAGTAACAGCCAGCATCATCCCCTGTTCTTTTCCTATACTGTGAAAAAAGGTAAAATGTGGATGAAGCCCGGCAGTTCCCGGTTTCCCAGACTCCCCGGGATTTTCTTTCAGGTGTTTTAAACTGCTTACGGTTTCTTCTGAACATATTTCAGATAAAACTTTTTCTGTCCCTACAGATACAGGTTTTCCGTTTACAGAATCCATAAGCAGATTTCCGGAATCATAAAATCCTTGAAAAGGATATCCACATCCTTTATAGTATATGGTTATCGGATAGATATTCTTTGTCCGTATTCTCATGGAATCCATCAGATATGACAACGCTGTAATGCCGGACCACGTTGCTGCTGCAAGGATCAGAAACATTTTGACTGTCAACTTATCACTGACGATCACTTCCCAGAACCCTCCACACAGAAATGCGGCAAAATACAGTGTAAGTATTGCTTTAAGCAGCAGACTTCCCCTTTTCAGATTACATCCGATCACAAGCATTCCTGCAGCACAGCCACCATGCAGCAGGACAAGTGCCGGAAGAAAAATCCCAGACTCCAGAAAAGATCGCAGATAAATGATCCAGCAGGAAAACACCGCACCTGCAGCAGCTCCCAGAAGAGCTCTTTTTCTGCTTCTTCCACATCGGAATAATATTCCTGTAAATCTGATCAATATGTAATCTATCAGGAGATTTGTGAAAAAAACTACATCTATGTATATTTCGTAATGCATTTCCTTCCCTCCGTCTGATACTGCCTCTGACTTCTCCTTCACTTCGGTAAGTGAGATTCATTATACGTGATAAAGTATGCGGATTTTGTCAAAACGGAGGAATTATGTCTTATTATTTGTCGCACTAAATCGACAGTTTTTATCATAGAAACCAAAATGAACATGTATTGACATATAATTGAAGTTAGAATAAAATGATAGATAATTTCTATGTTTTAGAAGGGCATCTTCTATACTGTCACAATTCAGACAGCATTTTATGTCTCTGCTACAAAACAGACTGGAGGATTTTAACATGAATAATATTACCGGACACACAGGTCTTACCGCGCTTTTAGGAAGCCCGGTGGCACACAGCATTTCCCTTTGATGCATAATGAATCATTTCGCCTTCTCGGGCTTGACTATGTATATTTATGTTTTGATGTAAATGAAGAAACTCTTCCTGCAGCAGTTGCAGGATTAAAGACTTGCGGCATTCGCGGTTTCAACCTTACCATGCCGAATAAGAATAAAATTGTAGAATTATTGGATGAGCTTTCCCCTGAAGCCCAACTGATCGGTGCTGTCAATACTGTACTGAACGATAACGGAAAGTTAATCGGATACAATACAGACGGGTACGGTTTTATGCAATCTGTACGTGATGCGGGACATGATATTACCGGTAAAAATATAACTGTCATGGGAGTAGGAGGAGCTTCGATGGCCATCTGTGCACAGTCTGCCCTGGACGGTGCGGCTTCTGTACATATTTTTGCCCGCCGCACCAGCAGATACTGGAATCGCACACAGAAATTCGCTGAGAATCTCTCTGCTAAAACAGGTTGTCAGGTCTGCCTCTTCGACAATGATGATCATACTGCATTGCGAGATTCCATTGCACAGAGTTATTTGCTGATCAATGCAACCTCTGTAGGCATGGTTCCGGATATCGATAATACCATCATCAAAGATACATCTCTGTTCCATCCTGAGCTTGTAGTGGCAGATGTTGTCTATGAGCCACAGGAAACCCGACTGCTCAGAGAGGCTAAAGCAGCCGGATGCCAGACCTTTAATGGCATGTATATGCTTCTTCATCAGGGGGCTAAAGCTTTCCAGATCTGACCGGACAGGAAATGCCGGTTTCTGTTATTAAGGAAAAATATTTCTCTGTCAAATAGTGATTCGCATAACAGTCACATATTTCCCATCAGCTTATCTTTGATGATTGCCAGGATTTCTCTTGGAATATATATCAGAAGTCTCCATGAACGGTATCTGGAAGGAATGGGATAAATTTCTCTGCATCCACATTTCTTTCCTATGGCCGTTCCCCGGAAAACATGAAAATTATTGGTGACAATGCCCACCGAATGATTCAGTCCGATCATTCCCAGACTGAACTTCAGATTCTCTGTTGTGCTGGTAGATTTCTCTTCCAGGATCAGTCGTTCTCTGTCAATTCCATGTTCCACAAGATAATTGCACATTGCCTGAGCTTCTGTGATAGATTCTCCGTCCCCTTTTCCTCCGGACAGAACAGCCTTAGTCTCAGGATTTTCTTCCATATACTGTAAAGCCCTCCTGGTACGTTCCAGAAGGGCTTTTGTAAGCCGGGTACCTTCTACATGGGCACCAAGCACGATAATATATTCCAGATTTGGATGCTTACGCATTCTTACCGCAGCAATATTTATATTTCTTGCCGCTTCCGCAAGGACAAGGATCATTACGTCCGATTTTCTTTGCTTTGACAACTGTTCCTGATTTCTTCTGCTCGAGATAAAGTTCTTTTCTCTTCTCCGGTGTAAAGATCTCATCCCACTGTGGCAGTTCATACAGCCAGTCAGCTCTTGCATCTACCATATTCTTATAAAGAAGTTCTTTATCGAAGCACAGAGAAACCTTTGTGTTCTCATCCATTGTCTCAATCGGATTCGGAATCTTCAGACTGTCATTGATTCCATCCAGGAAACCAACCATTGTCAGAACTTCCTGTCCATATTTCTCAGCCAGTTCCTTAACTGTACCGGTTACTACCTCATCCGGGTTGCTAAGAAGCTGCTCATAAATTCCTTTTTCAATATTAAAATAATTTGCCCAAAATCTCTGAAGTTTATTACGGTCTGCCTGCTGGTCATAGGCGATGGCACGCCACTGCTCTAAGATTGTTTTATCGCTCATTTCCTTTAATCCTCTTTTCCAATATTTCATAGGTATTATGCCTGTGCGGAAACATATGGAAAATATTCCTTCCACAAGCTTTATTATTATATCATCTTTCAGTTAAAAATACAAATGATATTCTTTGTATTTTAGTGAATTTTAAGTTACTGTTCAC